>ENA-OQIM01000028-OQIM01000028.1-human-gut-metagenome-genome-assembly--contig:-NODE-28-length-37609-cov-2.671709_pt1 | contig 37609 bp, 44 predicted proteins | sample MGYA00242579_ERZ504744 | MGnify/ENA primary metagenome ERZ504744 (study PRJEB26092, sample SAMD00036441) | human gut metagenome | host: Homo sapiens | study: EMG produced TPA metagenomics assembly of...
CAGGAACAGATTGATGAATTAAAGGCACATAAGGATGACATCAACTATGATGTGGCAAAGGCAAGAGAAAAAGAAAGTCCGTCATGATGTTATGTCTCATGTATATGCTTACGGCGTACAGTGTCCGAAAGCAAAAGGAATCATCCATCTGGGGGCAACCAGCTGCTACGTAGGCGACAATACCGATATCATTGTCATGAACGAAGCCTTAAAGCTGGTGAAGAAAAAACTGGTGAACGTTATCGCTGAGCTGGCAAAATTTGCGGATACCTACAAAGACCAGCCGACCCTTGCCTTCACCCACTTCCAGCCGGCACAGCCGACCACCGTCGGAAAACGTGCAACCCTGTGGATGCAGGAGTTCTTAATGGACCTTGAAGATCTCGAGTACGTACAGAGCACCTTAAAACTGCTCGGATCCAAAGGAACGACAGGAACCCAGGCAAGCTTTTTAGAGCTGTTTGACGGAGATCAGGAGACGATCGACAAGATTGATCCTATGATCGCTGAAAAAATGGGCTTTAAGAACTGCTATCCGGTTTCCGGACAGACGTATTCCAGAAAAGTCGATACGAGAGTATTAAACGTTCTGGCAGGCATTGCGGCAAGCGCAACAAAATTCTCCAACGACATCCGTCTTCTGCAGCACTTAAAAGAAGTTGAGGAGCCGTTCGAGAAAGGACAGATCGGATCTTCCGCCATGGCATACAAGAGAAATCCGATGAGAAGCGAGCGTATCGCATCCCTGTCCCGTTATGTGATCACCGATGCATTAAATCCGGCCATCACCTCTTCTGTACAGTGGTTTGAAAGAACCTCGATGACTCTGCAAACAAGAGACTTTCCATTCCGGAAGGCTTCCTTGCCATCGACGGTATCCTGGATCTGTGCATGAACGTCGTAGACGGACTTGTGGTTTATCCAAAGGTTATCTTAAAACACATGATGGCAGAGCTTCCGTTTATGGCAACCGAGAATATCATGATGGATGCGGTGAAAGCAGGCGGCGACCGTCAGGAGCTGCATGAGAGAATCCGCGAGCTGTCCATGATCGCCGGAAAACATGTCAAAGAGGAAGGCCGCGACAATGATCTTCTGGATCTGATCGCAGCGGATGAGATGTTCCATCTGACCAAAGAAGAGCTGGAAAAGACGATGGATCCGTCCAAATACACAGGCCGCGCATCCGTACAGGTTGACGCATTCCTGAAGAACGTAGTCAATCCGGTGCTTGAGGCAAACAAAGAGGCACTTGGCATGACTGCGGAAATCAACGTCTGATGCGTTTGATAAACAGAAATAATAAAAAAACAGATTTTATAAGTAATCATAAGTTTTACTTATGAGAAAAACATGGTATACTATGCATGAACGGCCGAAGCAAAGAGGCCGCAAGTATACGTTGAATTAGGAGGATGTCACATGATTAAGGCAGTAGTAGGAGCAAACTGGGGAGACGAGGGAAAAGGTAAGATTACCGATATGCTCGCAAAAGAGGCAGACATTATTGTCCGTTTCCAGGGTGGTGCGAATGCAGGCCATACCATTGTAAATAACTATGGAAAGTTTGCACTTCATACCCTTCCATCCGGCGTATTTTACAGCCACACAACAAGCGTAATCGGAAACGGTGTTGCACTCAACATTCCGGTTCTGATCAAAGAGTTAAATGAGATCATTTCGAAGGGAGTGCCGGCACCGAAGATCAAAATTTCCGACCGTGCACAGATGGTAATGCCGTACCACATCCTGTTCGACCAGTATGAGGAAGAGCGTCTGGGCGGAAAATCTTTTGGTTCCACCAAATCCGGTATCGCTCCGTTCTACTCAGATAAATATGCAAAAATCGGTTTCCAGGTAAACGAGCTGTTCGACGATGAGCACCTGAAAGAGAAACTGAAATCCGTATGCGAGACCAAGAACATTCTGCTCGAGCATCTGTATCACAAACCGCAGTTAAATCCGGATGAGATCTATGCAGAGCTGATGGAATACAAAAAAATGGTTGAGCCATACGTATGCGATACTTCCGCATTCCTGTGGAACGCTGTTCAGGAAGGCAAGGAGATCCTGCTTGAGGGTCAGCTTGGTTCCTTAAAAGACCCGGATCACGGAATTTACCCGATGGTAACTTCTTCTTCCACACTGGCCGGCTACGGCGCAGTAGGAGCAGGTGTTCCGCCATATGAAATCAAGAAAATCGTAACCGTATGCAAAGCTTACTCCAGTGCAGTAGGAGCAGGTGCTTTCGTTTCCGAGATCTTCGGCGATGAGGCAGATGAGCTCAGAAGACGCGGCGGAGACGGCGGAGAGTTCGGTGCAACCACAGGCCGCCCGAGACGTATGGGATGGTTCGACTGTGTTGCTTCCCGTTACGGCTGCAGAATGCAGGGTACCACCGATGTAGCGTTCACTGTACTTGACGTACTTGGCTATCTGGATGAGATTCCGGTCTGCACAGCATACGAAGTAGACGGAAAAGAAATCCACGATTTCCCGAACACCAGCATTCTTGAGAAAGCAAAACCGGTTCTGAAAACCTTCCGGGATGGAAATGCGATATCCGCGGCATCAAGAAATACGAGGATCTGCCGGAGAACTGCAGAAACTACATCGAGTTTGTAGAGAAAGAAATCGGATTCCCGATCACCATGATCTCCAACGGACCGGGAAGAGACGATATCATTTACCGCAATAAATAATTCAGGCGGTTTTTAGAGGATTTTTATGAAAAAAGCAGGACAGCTTCTCGCAGTTCTGACAGCGGCTTCCGTGCTGCTGTCGGGCTGTGAGAAGTTAAAAGATGTGACAACGACATCTGTCTATGTGAGCAAAAATGGTGTTGTGACAGAAGCTATTGTGGAAGATTACAGCAAAGACGATGATTACACGGAAGACGAACTGAAGGTCTTTGTGGAGGATGACATCAAAAAATTCACAGAGGAGCGCGGCGATGCGGATTCCGTGAAGCTGGAAAAATGCCAGATCAAAGAGGACAAGGTGGAGATCCGGATGGAATACGGAGATTACCAGTCCTACGCGGATTATCACGGAGCAGAATTTTTCGCAGGCACGTGGATGAGGCAGAAGAAGCGGGATATGATTTTTCCGCTTCCTTTGTCGATTCTAAAGGCAATGAGGTTTCAGTCGAAGATGCGGTCAAAGGCGTTAAGCATGTACGCGTGATTGTCTGCGAGGAGCCGCTGGAAATCGTAACGGAAGATCCGGTGCTCTGCGTTTCCGGTACAGCCGTGATCAAAGGAAAAAACACGGTGGATACGGCCGGCGAGTGGACCACAAAGTCCACAGAGAGTGATTCTGCGTCATCATCAGAGCAGACTAAGACAGAAGAAACAGAGCAGGAATATGAGCAGGACGTTCTTCTTGCCAGTCCTGTTATTGTTGTTTATGGTAAGTAAACAAATAAAATAGAGGAGTAACTAACTATGGAAAAGACAATGGACAAAATTGTGGCAGTAGCAAAATCCAGAGGTTTTGTATATCCGGGTTCCGAAATCTACGGCGGCCTGGCAAATACCTGGGATTACGGCCCGCTCGGTGTTGAGCTGAAAAACAACGTGAAAAAAGCATGGTGGCAGAAATTCGTCATGGAGAGCCCGCACAACGTAGGTGTTGACTGCGCGATCCTGATGAACCCGCAGACATGGGTAGCTTCCGGTCATCTCGGCGGATTTTCCGATCCTCTGATGGACTGTAAAGAGTGCCACGAGCGTTTCCGTGCAGACAAGCTGATCGAAGACTTCTGTGAGGAAAAAGGCATTGAAATCGAAGGCGGCAGCGTAGACGCATGGTCCCAGGAAGAGATGAAGAACTTCATCGAGGAGCATCAGATTCCGTGTCCGTCCTGCGGAAAACATAACTTTACCGATATCCGTCAGTTCAACCTGATGTTCAAAACCTTCCAGGGTGTTACAGAGGATGCGAAGAACACCGTATATCTTCGTCCGGAGACTGCACAGGGTATCTTCGTAAACTTCAAAAACGTACAGCGTACTTCCAGAAAGAAAATTCCGTTCGGAATCGGTCAGATCGGTAAATCTTTCCGTAACGAGATTACACCGGGTAACTTCACCTTCCGTACCCGTGAGTTCGAGCAGATGGAGCTGGAGTTCTTCTGCGAGCCTGGCACCGACCTTGACTGGTTCCAGTACTGGAGAGGCTTCTGCATCAACTGGCTGAAGAGCTCGGCATGAAAGACGAAGAGATGCGTGCAAGAGACCATTCTCCGGAAGAGCTGTGCTTCTACAGCAAGGGAACAACCGATATCGAGTTCCTGTTCCCGTTCGGATGGGGCGAGCTGTGGGGAATCGCAGACCGTACCGATTACGACCTGACCCAGCATCAGAATGTATCCGGACAGGATATGACATATTTCGATCCAGAGAAGAACGAGAAATACATCCCGTATGTTATCGAGCCGTCTCTTGGTGCTGACCGTGTCGTTCTGGCATTCCTGTGCAGCGCTTATGACGAGGAAGTTCTCGACGCAGAGAAGAATGATGTTCGTACCGTGATGCATTTCCATCCGGCACTGGCACCGGTAAAAATCGGTGTGCTTCCGCTTTCCAAGAGCTGAACGAGGGCGCTGAGAAAGTCTTTGCAGAGCTGTCCAAGAAATACAACTGCGAGTTTGATGACCGTGGAAATATCGGAAAACGGTATCGCCGTCAGGATGAGATCGGTACTCCGTACTGCATCACCTACGACTTCGATTCCGAGACCGATGGTGCTGTTACCGTCCGTGACCGTGATACCATGGAGCAGGAGAGAATTAAAATTGAGGATCTCGATGCTTACTTTGCAGATAAATTTACTTTCTAATCTGGCTTTTTAGTCCGGAAAAAGAGTAGAAAAAAAAGGATTCCCACTCGCGGGAATCCTTTTTTGTATAATTTGTATTACTCAATAATCGTACCTGTTTTTCCCTGGAATCCGGCGAGTGCGGAATCAATGGAAGTGATGACTGCGGTACGGCCGATGCCTTTCTCGAGGAAAGAAACAGCTGCTTCCATCTTCGGCAGCATGGAGTTTTCTCCGAACTGGCCTTCTGCGATGTATTTCTTCGCGTCAGCAACGGTGATGTGCTCCAGCGGTTTTTCGTCCGGGGTACCGTAGTTGATGGAAACGTTTTCCACGCTGGTCAGGATCATCAGCATGTCTGCGTTCAGCATTTCTGCCATCAGGCCGCTGGTGAGGTCTTTTTCGATGACTGCGGATGCACCCTTTAACTCTTCATTCTGTGGGAGAACCGGGATTCCGCCGCCGCCTGCTGCGATGACAACCTGTCCGGCATCGAGAAGAAGACGGATGGAGTCGATCTCTACGATATCCTGCGGCTTCGGAGCAGCAACGATTCGGCGGTAGCCGTCCTCGGTTTTCGTTACGTAGTTTCCTTTTTCTTCCTCTGCGTCAGCCTCCTCTTTGGTAAGCGTACGGCCGATCAGTTTGACCGGATTGTTGAAGGCATCGTCGTACGGATCTACTTCAACCTGTGTAAGAATCGTGGATGTGGTTTTGAAGATTCCTCTGCGGAGAAGCTCAGCACGGATGGCGTTCTGCAGGTCGTAGCCGATGTAGCTTCGCTCATAGCGGAGCAGACAGACATCGGGGCTGCGCTGTAGTCGGTGTGCATTTTGCCGAATTCATTCATCGCCATGTGGATCATGCCGACCTGCGGCGCATTGCTGTGGGTGATGACAACATCAGCGCCGGCAGCAACGAGATCTGCGATTACTTTTGCGGAACGTTTTACGGCTGCTTTCTGTTCCGGCAGCGTCGTTCCAAGAGCTTTGTGTCCCAGTGCAACAACTATTTTTTTTCTTTTCATTGGAAGATACCTCTCTTTGCAGTTCATAGATTTTGATACGAAAAAACCAGGCATCAATATAAAACTATTATAAAGTTTATGGGGGCAAAAATCAAGAAGAAACCGACATTGCGCACATTGAAATGTTTTTCGGACTATGGTATTCTATAAAAGTATCTGAGTCGTAGGGATTTGAAACGTGAAAGGGAGGTCCCGGCATGAAAAACATGCGCACGTTACAAAAACGGATCGCATATCAGCTCCAGCAGGGCAGTCTGGATGCGGAAGTTACAGGAATCACATGCGACAGCAGAAAAGTACAGCCGCAGAACGTGTTTGTCTGCATCCGCGGAAACAGGATGGACGGGCACGTATATGCAGAAGAAGCAGTCGAGAGGGGCGCTGCTGTCCTGGTTGCGGAGCGGGAACTGGAAGGGATTCCGGAAAAGGTAACCGTACTCGTAGTAAAGGACAGCAGAGAAGCACTCGCACAGCTTTCCTGTGCCTGGGAGGACGATCCGGCGCAGCACCTTGTGACAATCGGAGTGACCGGCACGAAGGGAAAGACGACGACTGCATATATGATTTACGAAATCCTGCGAAAAGCAGGGATCCGCGCAGGACTCATCGGAACGATCGAGACGAGGATCGGGGAAAAAAGCATTCCGTCAGAAAATACAACGCCGGAGCTGTTGTGCTGCAGAAGCTGTTTTCTGAAATGATGCGGGAGGCTGCACCCATGTTGTGATGGAGGTTTCCTCGCAGGCGGAAAAACAGCACCGGTGTGATGGAATTACGTTTGATTACGGTGTGTTCACCAACATTGGAAACGACCACATCGGCGCCGGGGAGCATGCATCGTTTGCAGAATATCTGTCCTGCAAAAAGAAGCTGCTTCGCACCTGCAGAACCGGAATTGTAAACCGGGATGACAAAAGGTTTCCGGAGATCATAAGGCAGAGCACCTGCCGTCTGGTGACATTCGGATGCAGGGAAAAAGCTGATTTTATGGCAGCAGATGCAGCACTCGATCAGGCGCCCGGCGTGCTCGGTGTCTCATACCGGGTGCAGGGCGCAGCGGATTTTCCGGTACGGGTAGATCTGCCGGGTCTGTTTTCCGTTTCCAACTCGCTTGCCGCCATTGCGGTCTGCGCGCAGATGGGAATCCCGGAAAAGGCGATGCAGGAGGCACTTTCCGCAGTCCGCGTCCGTGGGCGGTGTGAGGCAGTTCCGGTGTATCCGGAAATGACGCTTCTCATTGACTACGCACACAATGCGATGAGCCTCGAAAGCCTGTTAAAGACACTGCGGAAGTACCATCCGAAGCGCCTGATCTGTCTCTTCGGCTGCGGCGGAAACCGCGCGCGGGACCGGAGATTCCAGATGGGAGAGGTGTCGGGGCGTCTGGCGGATCTGACCGTCATCACCTCGGACAATCCGCGGGATGAGGAACCACAGGCGATTCTGGACGATATCCGGACGGGAATCGGGAAAACAGAAGGCGCTTTCGTTGAGATTGCAGACCGTAAGGAGGCGATCCGGTATGTGATCGAAAACCGGCAGCCGGGCGATCTCGTGGTGCTCGCGGGAAAAGGCCACGAAACGTATCAGATCCGGAAGGGGAAACGGTACGAGATGGATGAGCGCGTGCTGATCCGGGAAATACTGGAAGAAAGTAAGGGGAATGTATGAGCAGCGTTTACGCTGATGTAATCGTAGACATCACAAATGAAAAACTGGACCGGACCTTTCAGTACAAGGTTCCGCCGGAACTGACAGGGGAGATTGGTCCGGGAACGGCGGTACAGATTCCGTTTGGAAACGGAAACCGCACGATCACCGGCTATGTGCTTTCCGTCGGAAACGAGCCGAAATATCCGCAGGACCGGATGAAGGCCATCCTCGCGGTACAAAAGGATGCGGCGACCGTAGAGACGAAGCTCATCGCGCTCGCCGCGTGGATGCGTCATACGTACGGATCGACGATGATCCAGGCGTTAAAGACGGTGCTTCCAGTCAAAGTAAAGGCGCGCGGGAAAGAAACCCGCGAAATTGCGCTTCTTGCAGATCCTGCGAGATGTGAGGAGCTGCTGGAAAACTACAGAAAGAAAAATTATAAAGCGAGAATCCGTCTCTTAAACGCGCTGCTGGCCCAGCCGGTTCTTCCAGGGCCGGTTGTGAGCAAGAAACTGAAAATCACGGCAGATACGCTGCACGTGATGGAAGAGCAGGGCGTGTTGGAAATCCGCCGTACGAGCACCTGGAGAAATCCGGTATCTGATGCGGCAGGAAGAACAACTGCGGGAAAACCAAACGAACAGCAGCAGGCCGTGGTGGACGGCATTCGAAAGGAATGGGAAGGACAGAACCGCCCCTGCCTGATCCGCGGTGTGACGGGAAGCGGCAAAACGCTCGTCTATATGGAGCTGATGGAGCGAGTGCTGAAGGAAGGAAAACAGGTGATCGTGCTGATCCCGGAGATTGCGCTGACGTATCAGAACGTGGAGCGGTTCTGCGCACGGTTTGGAACAAGGGTCACGGTGGTCAACTCGCGGATGACACCGTCCGAGCGCGCCGACCAGATGGAGCGCGCGCGGCGCGGGGAGGTCAGTATTATGATCGGTCCGCGTTCCGCACTCTTTGCACCGTTTCCGGATCTGGGGCTGATCGTAATCGATGAGGAGCATGAAACCTCCTATAAAAGTGAAGTGACGCCGCGCTACCATGCAAGGGAGACCGCCGTGCGCCGCGCCGGGCTGGAGCATGCCCATGTGGTGATGGGTTCGGCAACGCCGTCGGTGGATGCTTCTTACGCCTGCGAGACGGGAGCGTACGCGCTGTTCCGGATGGATGCGCGGTACGGAAATGCAGCACTTCCGTCCGTATGGATCGCGGATATGCGGGAAGAATTACAGATGGGAAACCGTTCGATTCTGTCCGGAAAACTGCGGGAAGAGATCGAAAAACGGCTTGAAAAAAAGGAACAGGTTGTACTGTTTCTGAACCGCAGAGGCTATGCGGGCTTCGTCTCATGCCGTGCATGCGGCCATGTGATGAAATGCCCGCACTGCGATGTATCACTGACAGCACACAATAACGGAAAGCTCGTCTGCCATTACTGCGGTTATGAAACACCGCAGGTACATGCGTGCCCGTCGTGCGGTTCCCCGTACATCGGCGGCTTCCGTGCCGGCACACAGCAGATCGAGCAGAACGTGAAAAAGCTGTTTCCAAAGGCACGCGTTCTTAGGATGGACGGCGACACGACAAAAACGAAAAACAGTTATGAAGAAATCCTGTCCTCATTTGCGGCAGGGGAGGCCGATATCCTGATTGGAACCCAGATGATCGTAAAAGGCCACGATTTCCCGAATGTCACGCTGGTGGGAGCACTGGCGGCGGATCTCTCCCTGAATGCAGTCGATTACCGTGCCGGGGAGCGTACGTTCCAGCTGCTGACGCAGGCAGTCGGCCGCGCCGGAAGAGGCGAAAAGCCGGGAATGGCAGTCATTCAGACGTACCATCCCGAACATTACAGCATTCAGACGGCGGCAGAGCAGGATTACGGGACATTTTACGAGAAAGAAATGGACTACCGCCGTCTGATGGGATATCCCCCCGGCGGCGGAGCTTCTGGCGATCCACGGAGCCGGGGAGGATGAAGCGCATCTGACGCAGGCGATGGAATACATTCGCAGATATCTCATCCGCATCCGGGGAAACCGCGAAGTCCAGATCATCGGCCGGCAAGTGAGGCAGTGTCGAAAATCAATGACCTGTACCGCATGGCCGTGTATGTACGCGCGCCGCAGGAAGAGGTGCTGGCAGAGCTGCGGGAAAAACTGGAGCGGTATATCGAGATTAACAAAGGCTTCCGTACCGTTTATTTACAGTTTGACTTCAGCAGAAAGTATTAGTTTTTTCATACTATTTACACATAGATTATTTATAATAGAAGAGCAAAAGAAAGGAAAAGAATTATGGCAATCAGAGAAATCAGAGTCGTAGGCGACCGCGTATTAACGAAAAAATGCAGACCGGTGGAGGAGATGACACCAAGAATCATCGAGCTGATCGACGACATGTTTGACACGATGTATGAGGCGAACGGCGTAGGTCTTGCCGCACCGCAGGTCGGCATTTTAAAGAGAATCGTAGTCATGGATGTGGATGGAACACCGCATCTGCTGATTAACCCGGAAATTCTGGAGACTTCCGGAAGTCAGACCGGAGCAGAGGGATGCTTAAGCCTTCCGGGAAAATCCGGTACGGTAACCCGTCCGAATTACGTAAAGGTAAGAGCACTGGATCGCGACATGCAGCCGTTTGAACTGGAGGGAACCGAACTTCTTGCCCGCTGCATCTGTCACGAGTGTGATCACCTCGACGGACATATGTATACAGAAAAAGTAGAAGCGAACTCTGGGACAACACGTACGATGAGTATGATGAATACGAGGACGAAGAGTAGGCCGAAAAGATAAAGGAGATGACTTTAGATGAAAGTGGTATTTATGGGAACCCGGATTTCTCCGTGGGAACACTTGAGGCACTGGTGGAGGCCGGCTATGAGATCACAGGCGTTGTGACCCAGCCGGACAAACCGAAGGGCCGTGGAAAACAGATGATGCCGACACCGGTGAAAGAGGCAGCCGAAAAACACGGCCTTCCGGTCTATCAGCCGCGCCGCGTGCGGGATGCAGAGGCGATCGAGGAAATCCGGAAAATGGAGCCGGATGTGATCGTTGTCGTTGCCTTTGGCAGATTATTACAAAAGAGATTCTTGAAATGCCGAAGTATGGATGCATCAACGTACATGCATCCCTGCTTCCGGCTACCGTGGTGCAGCACCGATCCAGTGGGCGGTGATGAACGGTGATCCGGTAAGCGGTGTTACGATTATGAAAATGGATGAAGGCATTGATACCGGTGAAATGCTTTCGAAGTGGAGATTCCGCTTGCGTCAGATGAGACCGGCGGCAGTCTTTTTGACAAACTTTCGGCAGCCGGTGCCAAGCTGCTGGTGGAGACGCTTCCTAAAATCGAAAAAGGCGAAATTACACCGGAAAAGCAGCCAAAGGAGAGCACGACAGCGTATGCACGAATGATTAAAAAAGAGGATGGAAGGATTGACTGGACGAAGAGCGCCATCGAGATTGAGCGCCAGATCCGTGCGATGAGTCCGTGGCCGAGCGCGTTTACGAAGGTAAACGGAAAAAATCTCAAAATATGGAATGCGAAGGTCATTGCCATGCTTGGCGGTGATCTGTTCTCAAAAATCCCGGGACAGAATCCGACAAAAAGCGCCGGAAAAGTCTGGGTGGCAGATGAGACCGGAATCCATGTAAAGACCGGAGACGGTATTCTGGTGATTGAAGAGCTGCAGCTCGAAGGAAAAAAACGGATGAAGACAGCAGATTTCCTGCGTGGATATACGATCGAGCCGGGTACAAAACTTGGAGAATAAAGGCACAAAGAAATCTGAAGCTGAGGCGGGGAACTGCACAGAGGTATTGCTGCCGCTGTGCCTGAAAAAAAGGAGAAAATGATATGGGACTTTTTTATGACAGTACGTATCTGCTGGTAATTCTTGCAGCACTGATTTCTATGGCGGCATCCGCCCGCATGAATACGATATTCAGTAAATATCAGACGGTCCGTTCCTACAGCGGCATGACAGGACGCGATGCGGCGATGCGGATTCTGCGTCAGGCAGGCATCTACGATGTAACCGTCCGTCACGTATCCGGAAAACTGACGGATCACTACGATCCGCGGACAAAGACGGTAAATCTTTCGGATGCTGTTTACGATTCCGCATCGATTGCAGCGATCGGCGTTGCAGCGCATGAGTGCGGACATGCCGTACAGCACAATACAGATTATGTGCCGCTGAAGGTGCGAAGTGCCATTGTACCGGTGGCCAATCTTGGATCCCAGCTGTTCTGGCCGTTATTTCTGATCGGACTGATTTTCAGCCTTCCGATGCTGGTAAAGGCCGGAATCTGGCTTTTTGTGCTGGCGCTGGCCTTCCAGGTAGTAACGCTTCCGGTCGAATTTGATGCATCGAGAAGAGCCTTAAAGATGCTCGGTGCGGATGGTATGATTACAGAGACGGAACACGACGGAGTCAAAAAAGTACTCTGGGCAGCGGCGATGACCTATGTGGCAGCCGTAATCGGTTCCTTGCTGCAGCTGCTCCGGCTGCTGGTTTTATCCGGAGCATTTAGGAGAAACGATGACTGATACAATCAATACAAGAGAGCTGATTATGAACATTCTGCTTGAGATGGACAGGGAGAAAACGCCCTGCCATCTTGCTGTAAGGGACGCCCTCGATAAATACCAGTTCCTGCCGCGGCAGGACCGTGCGTTTATCAAGCGGGTCTGCGAGGGAACCGTGGAATACGGCATCCAGAATGACTACATCATCAATCAGTATTCCAAAATCAAGATCAACAAATGCAAGCCGGTGATTCGTGCGATCTTACGGATGTCGGTGTACCAGATCCGTTTTCTTGACGCAGTACCGGATTCGGCAGTCGTCAATGAGGCGGTGAAACTGGCGGAAAAGAAGCATTTTTACAACTTAAAGGGCTTTGTCAACGGCGTTCTGCGCACGATCGTGCGGGAGAAAGATCATCTGCCGATGCCGAAGGAGAACAATACTACGCAGTATCTTTCCGTGAAATACTCCATGCCGGAATTTCTGGTTGAGGAGTTCGTATCCCAGTACGGAAAAGAAACGGCAGAAACGATGATGGCGGATTTCCTGAAAGAAAAACAGGTGACGATCCGTATCAACCGCTGGAACAATACGATCGAGGAGACGAAGAAAAGCCTGGAAAGCCAGGGGGCAGAGCTGGAAAAAGCGCCGTATCTTGGCGAGGCGTTCTATTTGAAAAACTTTGAGATGATCGCATCACTGAATGCCTTCCAGGAAGGCCGGTTCCAGATTCAGGATGTGAGCTCCATGATGGCGGCGCATCTGGCGGATCCAAAGCCGGGTGACCAGGTGCTGGATCTCTGCGCGGCACCGGGCGGAAAGAGCCTCCATGCAGCAGATAAAATGAGAAATCAGGGATGCGTGGAAGCGCGTGATCTCACCGAATACAAGGTCGATCTGATCCGGGAAAATGTGCAGAGAGCAGGTGTTTCCTGCGTCGTGCCGAAGGTAAAAGATGCGGAACAGCTCGATGCGGAATGGATCGGAAAAGCGGACGTTGTGATTGCAGACCTGCCGTGCACCGGATACGGCGTCATCGGCAGAAAGCCGGATATCAAATATTACGCTTCAAAAGAAAAAGAAGAGGAGCTGGTACGGATTCAGCGGGCAATCCTTGCAAATGCCGCATCGTACGTAAAGCCGGGCGGCACACTGCTGTACAGCACATGTACCGTCAACAGAAAAGAAAACGGCGAGAATGCCGCATGGTTTCTGGAACAGTTCCCGTTTGAAGCAGTCAGTCTGGATGAACTGCTGCCGGATGAGCTGAAAAGCGGAGAAACGGCCAAAGGACAGCTGCAGCTGATCCCGGGGGTACACAAGACAGACGGATTTTTCCTTGCAAAATTCCGGAAAACAGAGGAAGGACGGGCGTAACAGATGGATATTAAATCAATGACCTTAGACGAATTAAAGAACGCCTGCCAGCAGATGGGAGAAAAGCCGTTCCGTGCCAAACAGTTATACGACTGGATGCATCATCGTCTGGCGGGCAGCTACGATGAGATGACGAATCTCTCGCTTGCCTTCCGGGAAAAATTAAAGGAACAGTATCCGCTTACCTGTCTCGAAAAAGTGCAGGTGCAGGAGTCCAAAATCGACGGAACGAGAAAATACCTGTTCCGCCTTAGCGACGGCAACGTGATCGAGAGCGTCTGGATGAAGTACCACCACGGAAATTCCGTCTGCATCTCATCCCAGGTCGGCTGCCGGATGGGCTGCCGCTTCTGCGCGTCCACAATCGGCGGACTCGTGCGGTGCCTGACTCCGTCGGAGATGCTCGACCAGATTTACCGGATTTGGGAGGACACCGGGGAGCGGGTCTCCAATCTGGTTGTCATGGGAACGGGTGAGCCGATGGACAACTACGACAATCTGGTGCGCTTCGTGCGGCTGCTTTCGAGCCAGGAAGGACTCAACATCAGCCAGAGAAACATCACCGTTTCCACCTGCGGAATCGTGCCGAATATGTACAAATTGGCAGATGAGGACTCCAGATCACCCTGCACTTTCCCTTCATGCGCCGAACGATGAAAAGCGCCGCGAGCTGATGCCGATTGCCAATAAATATTCCATTGATGAAATTCTCGATGCATGCCGCAATTACTTTGCAAAAACAGGTCGTCGGATTACATTTGAGTACTCTCTCGTTGGCGGGAAAAATGACAGCGAAGCCGATGCAAAAGAGCTTTCCGCGCGGATTTCGGATATCAACTGTCATGTAAATCTGATCCCGGTCAACCCGATCAAAGAGCGCGATTACGTGAAATCAACGAAAAAAGTCGTAGAGAATTTCAAAAATAAACTTGAAAAATACGGAATTAATGTTACTATTAGAAGGGAAATGGGCGCCGATATTGACGGAGCCTGTGGACAGTTAAGAAAAAGTTTTATCGATAAATCAAACGAACAGCCGTAAAAAGCGGCTGTCAATACAGGAGAAAAAAGCATGAAGGTATTTTCTGCAACCGATATCGGACAGAAACGGACGATGAACCAGGATTTTGTGTTTGCCTCCGCCTCTCCGGTCGGAAACCTTCCGAACCTCTTTGTCGTTGCAGACGGCATGGGAGCCATAACGCGGGCGATTTTGCTTCGCGTTACGGCGTTTCTGTACTGGTGGAATCTGTAAAAAGGGATACGAATTTCAACCGGTGCGGATCATTCGGCATGGAATTGAAGCAGCAAACAGCCAGATTTTGAGCAGGCAAAACGAGATATATCCATGGAAGGCATGGGTACGACGATGGTAGTAGCTACGGTTGTCGGCAACTATGCCTACGTTGCAAACGTAGGAGACAGCAGGCTGTATCTGGCAGCAGATGGCACGTTTGACCAGGTGACGCAGGACCATTCCCTGATCGCAGAGATGGTGCGCCTTGGAGAACTCACTCCCGAGCAGGCGCGGAATCACCCGGACAAAAACATTATTACCAGAGCAGTAGGCACACAGGATACCGTAAAGATTGATTTCTTTGACATTCAGCTTGAAGAGGGCAATCAATTGGTGATGTGCTCGGACGGCCTTTCCAACATGGTAACGGATGAGGAGATTTTCGAACTCATCTGCCGCGAAGACGGTGAGGACAAGGCGAAACGTTTAATTGATAAAGCAAATGCAAATGGCGGCAGAGACAATATCGCAGTCATTGTCGTTGAACCATTTACAAACGAGGTGAAAGAATGTTAAAAGAGGGCGTTATTTTAGGAGAACGATATGAGATCATAAGCCGGATCGGTTCCGGCGGTATGGCTGATGTCTACAAAGCAAAAGACCACAAGCTGAACCGCATGGTGGCCGTCAAGGTTTAAACCGGAATTCCGGGAGGATAAAACCTTTATCCGCAAGTTCCGCACGGAGGCACAGGCCGCAGCAGGACTGTCCCATCCGAATATTGTAAACGTGTACGATGTCGGGGAGGACCGCGGCGTTTACTATATCGTCATGGAGCTTGTCGAGGGAATTACTCTGAAGGATTACATTGACCGCAAAGGCAAACTGAGCGTAAAAGAGGCAACCAGCATCGCCATTCAGGTTTCCCTTGGTCTTGAAGCAGCACACAACCGCAATATTGTACACCGCGATGTCAAACCGCAGAACATCATCATTTCCACAGACGGAAAAGTAAAACTTTCCGACTTTGGTATTGCAAAGGCAACTTCTTCCAATACGATCAGTTCGAACGTTATGGGAAGCGTACATTACAGCTCTCCGGAGCAGGTGCGCGGCGGATATTCGGACTATAAGAGTGATATCTATTCCCTTGGTATCACCATGTACGAGATGGTAACCGGAAGAGTGCCGTTTGACGGCGACACCACCGTTGCCATCGCAATCAAGCATCTGCAGGAGGAGATTGAATCTCCATCCAAATATACCCCGAACCTTCCGTTCGCACTGGAGCAGATTATCTTAAAATGTACCCAGAAGAGCCCGGACCGCCGTTACAATAACATGGCGGAGCTGATCGACGACTTGAAGCATTCGCTGATGGAGCCGCAGGGCAATTTCGTAAAAGTAACTCCGTTAAGTTCTCACGCCGAGACTGTTATGGTATCCGCAGAGGAGTTAAGCCAGATCCGTTCCGGCGCAGCAGCAAAGGCAAATGCGCAGACGGCAGAGGAGCCGGCCCGCAAGCGCTACAGCAAGATCGAGGATGAGGAAGAGGACGAAGATTACAGCTACGAGGACGAAGAAGACGAGGGTGAGGACGAAGAAGAGGATGACCGCGATTCCTACGATGAGGATGACGACGATTCCTACTACGACGATGACGATGACAAAGCCGGAAACAAACTCGAAAAGATCATCACAATCGGCGGTTTTGCGATTGCAGCCATCATCATCTGCATGCTGATCTACTTTATTGCACAGGCAGCCGGCATTGTCGGCGGAAAAGGACCGACCGCAGCTTCTTCCAGTTCCGCATCATCTTCGAGCAGCACGGAAGTTGTTTCTTCCAGCAGCAAAGAAGAGGAAAAAGTAACCGTTCCGGATCTGACCAATAAAACCGAGGCAGATGCAACCGCACTGGCAAACAGCCTGAAACTTGGTGTGGTCAACGGCGGAACCGAGGCATCGGATGTCATTGAGGCAGGAAAGATCTGCCGCCAGGATCTGAAACCGGGAACGAAAGTCGATAAAAATGCAACGATTACGTATTATGTAAGCTCCGGAAAAGAAACCGTAACCATTCCGACCGGCATTGTTGGAACACAGAAAGACGCTGCAAGTGCTGCACTGACTCAGCTGGACTGCAGTTCACAAGCAGAGATTGCAGCGGATACGTTGCAGAAGGCTTGGTTATTTCCGTTGACCCGTCAGAGGGAAGTCAGGTTGCGCCGGAATCTACCGTTACGCTGGTGATCAGCAAGGGATCCAAGGACGCGGAAGAAATTGCAATCCGTGATGTAATCGGCCTGGATGAGGAGACAGCAAAATCAATCCTGAGCGATTTCAATATTATTGTGAAAACAGGAACCAGCAGCAAGGTGGCCGAGGGCGAAGTCATGGAGGTTGACCCGGCAATCGGAACCAAAGTAAAGAAAGGTTCGGACGTTACGATTTATGTCAACAGCCCAAGTGCACAGCCAACAACGCCGGATGAGAATACACCGACCCCGACACCGGCCGAGCCGGGCGCAAATACCGCTACGGATGTTACCTGGTCCTGCAGCCAGACCTTAAGTGCGCCGGATCAGTATCAGGGTGGTATTGCAAAAATTGAGCTGATCCAGGATGATGGAAACGGAAACGAGACCTCCATCACCATCATGGATGGACAGGCCATTACGAGCTGGCCGTATTCTGTCAACACCAACTGGAGTGCTTCATCGTCTGCTTCTTCTACCGGAAGAATCGTCTTCTATGAGATGGATTCGAGCGGAAGTTATCAGGCAATTGCACAGTACCCATCGGTTCCGTTGAGTGAAGGGTGAGTATGACAGGAAAGATTATGAAAGGAATTGCCGGATTCTACTACGTAGACGTAGAAGAATCCGGCATTTATGAGTGCAAAGCAAAAGGAATTTTCCGAAAGGAAGGCCAGAAACCGCTCGTCGGAGATCTTGTGGAAATCGAGATTCTGGATGAAGCGGAAAAAACAGGAAATATGACCCGGATTCTGCCGCGAAAAAATGAACTGATCCGTCCGGCAGTGGCCAATATCGATCAGGCGCTTGTGATTTTTGCGCTGGAAAATCCGACCCCGAACCTGACGCTTCTGGACCGTTTTCTTGTGATGATGGAACAGCAGAACGTTCCGACGGCAATCTGTTTCAATAAAAGAGATCTTGCGGGGGAAGATTACACAGACCATCTGCGAAGCGTCTATGAGAACTGCGGTTACCGTGTCTTTACGGTGAGTGCAGCGAAAGAGCAGGGCATGCAGGAAGTGGAAGCATACCTGAAAGGGAAAACAACGGTGGTAGCCGGTCCGTCCGGCGTCGGAAAATCTTCGATCACAAACCGGATGCAGAAAGAAATCCAGATGGAGACCGGAGAGATCAGCAAAAAGCTGAAAAAAGGAAAACACACGACGCGCCATTCCCAGATGATCCCGATCGACCATGAGACGTATCTGTGCGATACACCGGGGTTCAGCTCGCTTTATACAACCGATATGGAAAAAGAGGAGCTGAAAAACTTTTTCCCGGAATTTCATCCGTACGAAGGAAAATGCCGTTTCCTCGGCTGCATCCACGGAAAAGAGCCGGGCTGTGCCGTCAAAGAGGCACTGGAACAGGGAAATATCAGCAAAGAAAGATTTGAAAACTATACCATGTTCTATGAAGAACTGAAAGAACAGGAAAAGAGGAGATACTAGCATGAGCCGAGTATATCAGTTGGCACCTTCTATTTTATCCGCAGACTTTAACCGTCTCGGAGAACAGATCCAAAGGGTAGAGAAAGCAGAGTGCCGGTGGCTTCATATCGATATTATGGATGGAATGTTTGTACCATCCATTTCGTTTGGAATGCCGGTGGTAAAGTCGATCCGAAAAGAAAGCAGTCTGTATTTTGATGTTCATATGATGGTAAAGGACCCGGAGCGGTACGTAGAAGAATTTCAAAGCTGCGGGGCGGATATGATCACGGTTCATGCGGAGGCATGCCGCGATCTGGCAGAAACCGTGAAAAAGATTCATGAAACAGGCGCAGATGCCGGAGTTGCCGTAAATCCGGATACGCCGCTTTCTGCGGTTACGGACGTGATGGATCAGGTAGAAATGATTCTGATTATGAGCGTTTATCCTGGCTTCGGCGGCCAGAAGTATATCCCGGAGTCGACGGAGAGAATCCGTACGCTCCGCAGAATGCTGGATGAAAAGGGACTGGAGCATGTGCACATTCAGGTCGATGGCGGCATCAACCGCGCGACCATCGATGAAGTCCTTGCGGCAGGTGCCAACATCATCGTGGCAGGCTCTGCTGTATTTGGCAGCAACATCGAGCAGAACGTGCGCGAGCTGCAGAAAAAAATTTCTTCATACAGCAAAAAGGCAGAATAAGATACAAAAAGACAGAAAAAAGAGGCAGGGAAACGTGAGAACATGTATTATTTCGGGAGGGATGATCGAACCGGATTTTGCCTTCCCATATCTTCAGAAACAGCAGTTTGATATTATCCTGCAGCAGACCGGGGACTGGAGTTCTGCTACCATTACCAGATTATGCCGACGTATATTCTGGGAGATTTTGACAGTTTATCTCCGGAGATTTTAAATTATTACAAGGAGAACCATGTCGCACCGATCCGGGAATTTAATCCCATGAAGGACAATACGGACACGGACATCGCATTTCAGCAGGCGATTGTTCTGGGAAGCAGTGAAATCACGATCCTCGGAGCAACAGGAGGAAGACTTGACCATTTCTTAAGTATTGTGCAGAACCTGAAAACGGCATGGGAGAAGAAAATTCCGGCTTACATCGTGGACAGCCGCAATCTGATTACGATTCCGGTGGAAACTTCGTTTGAAATCCGGAAAGAAGAGCAGTTCGGAAAGTACGTTTCGTTCTTCCCGCTGGAAAAGGAAGTCGCATCCATCACCCTGGAGGGCTTCGCTACCCGCTCGACCATCACTATCTGCCGAATACTTCGGGTGGTCTGTGCGTGAGCAATGAGATCGTCGAGGAGACCGCGCATGTATCGTACGAGGGCGGCATTCTTCTGATGGTACAGTCAAGAGATTAAAATCCATTGAAATCAAAGAGCCCGTGTGCTATAATTTATAGTTGCATTGGGCTCTTTTTGTGCATAAAAAGAACCCGAACAGAAAAAGAAGCGAAAAATAAAAACAAAGGAGATATAGATTACTATGAAATTAGGTATCGTGGGCCTTCCGAACGTCGGAAAAAGTACACTTTTCAATTCCCTGACCAAAGCAGGAGCAGAGAGCGCAAACTATCCGTTCTGTACCATTGACCCGAATGTCGGCATCGTGCCGGTTCCGGACAAGCGTCTGCAGCAGCTCGGAGATTTCTATCAGTCCAAGAAAGTAACACCGGCTGTCATCGAGTTCGTTGACATCGCAGGTCTTGTAAAAGGTGCATCCAAAGGAGAGGGACTTGGAAACCAGTTCCTTGCCAATATCCGTGAGGTAGACGCTATCGTTCACGTTGTCAGATGCTTCGAGGATCCGAACGTTATCCACGTAGACGGCAGCATTGATCCGCTCCGTGATATCGAGACCATCGACCTTGAGCTGATCTTCGCCGACCTTGAGGTACTCGAGCGCCGTATTTCCAAAACTGCAAAATCTGCAAGAATGGACAAAGAGGCAGCAAAAGAGCTCGAATTCCAGGAGCGTCTGAAAAAACTGCTCGAGGACGGAAAAGATGCCATCCTGATGGAGCTGCAGAACGAGGACGAGGAGAAATGGATCGCAGAGTACAACCTGCTGACCAGTAAACCGGTCATCTACGCAGCAAACGTAGCAGAGGATGATCTCGCTGACGACGGCGCAAACAACTCCTATGTACAGTCCGTCCGCGAATATGCAAAAGAGCACAACAGCGAAGTATTCGTCATCTGCGCCGAGATCGAGGCAGAAATCTCCGAACTCGAAGAGGATGAGAAAAAAATGTTCCTCGAGGATCTTGGTCTTACCGAGTCCGGCCTGGAAAAACTGATCGCAGCAAGCTACCGTCTGCTCGGCCTCATGAGCTTCCTTACAGCAGGAGAGGATGAGACCCGTGCATGGACCATCAAAGTCGGAACAAAAGCACCGCAGGCAGCCGGAAAAATCCACACCGATTTCGAGCGCGGATTCATCAAAGCCGAGGTTGTCAATTATCAGGATCTGCTCGACTGCGGTTCCTACGCAGGAGCAAGAGAGAAAGGCCTTGTGCGTATGGAAGGAAAAGATTACATTGTCCGCGACGGCGATGTCATCCTGTTCCGTTTCAACGTTTGATAAGTAATAATAAGAGAGAATATAAGTTATGGATATGGAAATTAATTTTCCCAATCTCGGGATCTATCTCGACCATGTGGGAAAAAACATCAGTATTTTCGGATTTTCCATCGCCTATTACGCATCGTGATCGTAACCGGTATGATGATTGCGATCTGGATTGCCCAAAGAGAGGCAAAGCGGACGGGGCAGAACCCGGAGCAGTACCTCGATCTTGCGATGATCGGCATCGCAGCCGGTATTCTCGGGGCGCGGATTTACTACGTTATATTTGCCTGGGATTATTATAAGGATGATCTTTTGAGTATTTTCAACATCCGCCAGGGCGGACTTGCCATCTACGGCGGCATCATCGGTGCCTGCATTGCGGTGGTGATTTACAGCAGAAAGAAGAAACAGAACTTCAGCCTTCTGATGGATACCGCGAGCATGAGCATCGTGTTCGGTCAGATTATGGGACGGTGGGGAAACTTCTTTAACCGTGAGGCATTCGGTGACTACACTAACAACCTGTTTGCGATGCAGCTTCCGGTTTCCGCGGTCCGTGCCAATGAAATCACACAGAAAATGTGGGATCATGTGGTGACGGTAAACGGCGTCGAGTATATTCAGGTGCATCCCACCTTTTTATATGAAAGTTTATGGAATGTGGGTGTCCTGCTTTTTCTTTTCTGGTTTCGGAAAAGAAAAAAATTTAACGGCGAAGTGTTCCTGATGTATCTGATAGGATATGGCCTTGGAAGAATCTGGATCGAGGGACTCCGCACCGACCAGCTTCTGCTTCCGGTGGTGGGACTTCCGGTTTCCCAGCTCCTTTCGGGGTGCCTTGTGGTGGGATGTACCATCTTGGTGGTATGGAAACGAAAAAAATTATCATCCGGTGGGGAGACAGCCATTCTTAAGGATAAAACCAGTGAAAAAAACAGAATAAAAATACAGAAAAGGGGAAAACCGGCAAAAAAGGTTTTCTCTTTTTTGATACAAAATTGGTATAAAAAAAGGCGGAAAAATGCGCATAAAAAAATGTTGCATTTTGGGGAAAATCTTAAAAATGAAATAGAAAAAAAGACCTTGCTATTTTCCCTGAGTTGATATAGAATAAAAAATATAAGTGGTAGAAAGTGGTGAAAAGTGGTGCGTTGTGGAGCGGATGTGGCAGTCCGGCTGCGGCGCGATACATGAAGTGGTGCGTGGGGAGACCGCCATTTCAGGTGATAAGAGGGTTTTCATTATGTTCATGGGAGAGTACAGTCATACGATTGACGCGAAGGGAAGATTGATCATACCGTCCAAGTTCAGAGAACAGCTGGGAGAAGAGTTTGTACTGACGAAGGGATTGGACGGATGCCTTTCCATTTACCCAAACGACGAATGGGCTGCCTTTGAAGAGAAGCTGAGAGCCTTACCACTTACAAACAAAAACGCCAGAACTTTTTCCCGTTTCTTTGTAGCAGGTGCTACGTCATGTGAACTGGACAAGCAGGGAGGATTCTCGTACCGGCAACGCTGCGGGAATTTGCTGGTCTGGAAAAAGATGTAGTCCTTACCGGAAATATCAACCGGATTGAAATCTGGAGCAAGGAAAAATGGAACGAAAACAGCAATTATGATGATATGGATGCCATCGCCGAATCAATGGAAGAGATGGGCATTGTGATCTGATCTGTTTCGTTGGGATACAGGAGATGACCATGGAATTTTCGCATACATCAGTATTACTGAATGAAACCATTGAAAACCTTAAGATAAAACCGGACGGAATCTACGTGGACGGGACGTTGGGAGGCGCTGGACATTCCAGTCATATATGTGAGCGCTTATCTGCCACGGGAGATTAATAGGCATAGATCAGGACGAAGCTGCGATAGCTGCTGCGGGTAAACGCCTGGAACCATTTCAGAACCAGGTCACGATTATCCGCAGCAATTATTGCGATATGGTTCCGCGTCTTGCCGAAATCGGAGTCACCGGGGTAGACGGAATCCTGCTGGATCTTGGAGTTTCATCCTATCAGCTGGATAATGCAGAGCGTGGATTCACATACCATGAGGATGTTCCGCTGGATATGCGGATGGATCAGAGAAATGCTCTTTCCGCGTACGAAGTCGTGAACGATTACAGTGAAGAGAATCTTTCGCGTATTCTCCATGAATATGGAGAAGAGCGTTTTGCAAGAAAAATTGCACACAATATATGCGTAAGCCGGCAGCAGGCGCCGATTCGAACAACTGGGGAGTTAATCGAAATCATCAAGCGCTCGATTCCGGCAAAAATAAGGCGACGGGCGCCATCCGGCCAAGAGAACCTTTCAGGCAATCCGTATCGAAGTGAACCAGGAACTTACCGTTCTGTCGGAGTCACTGGACGGCATGATTGATCTCTTAAATGACGGTGGAAGACTTTGTGTCATCACCTTTCATTCTCTGGAAGACCGTATCGTAAAAAACATTTTCAGAAAAAACGAGCATCCATGTACGTGTCCGCCGGAATTTCCGGTCTGTGTATGCGGAAAGAAGTCCAAGGGAACCGTAGTAACTCGGAAACCGATCTTGCCGGGAGAAGAGGAAATGGAAACAAATCCCCGTTCCAAGAGCGCAAAACTGCGCGTCTTTTGAACGAAAAGTGTGACGGCTCGGCACGAAGGAGACAGAGAAGTTATGGCCAGACGGGCAGATGGAAGGGTAAATTCGACAGATAGAACGAAACGTTATACGCCAGATACGTTTGAGGACGGAAGTGCGGTACGGCGTCTTGCAGCACAGCCGCAGGAAGCACCAAAAGAAGCACGGCCTCTGAAATCGGGTGTGAGCAGCCAGACAAGAAGAAACCGGCACGGGCGACACAGATCAGCGCGGGCTACGCTGTTTTTCTTGCCATTGTCTGCACACTGTGTATCGCGGCGTGTGTTGCGTATGTCAAGTTGCAGACCGTGGTTACCACGCAGGCGGAAGACATTACCAGCAAAGAAAAAGAATTGAGCGATCTGAAGGCGGACAATGACGCCTATTACAATACAACGGTTGCCTCCGAAGATCTTGAGGCAGTCAAAGAAGCAGCACAGAACCGGCTCGGCATGAAATATGCAGATGAGTCCAGGTAATTTATTTCGATGATTCAGAAAACAGCTATGTGAGACAGTATCAGGATATTCCGGATGCGAAATAGGTGAAAACGTGAGTAAACAGAAAAAAAATAAAAAACGAAGCGGGGCATTCCGGAGACGGAAGACAAGTGGGCGTATGAGCAGAAAACTGGTAGCACTCTTTTTGGGAGTGATGCTGGTTTTTGTTGCTTTAGCGATTGACATTACGTATGTGAATGCCACAAAGGGAGAAAAATACGAAAGACAGGTTTTAAGCCAGACGCAGCAGTCCTACGACAGCAGGACAATTCCATTCCAGCGGGGAAGTATCACCGACCGGAACGGAACGATTCTGGCAACGAGTGAGAAGGTTTACAACGTTATTCTCGACTGTAAACTTGCCAATACGACGGTAAAAGATGAAGAAAAGAACGATACCCATCCGTACGTCGATCCGACCGTAGCAGCACTGGTTGAATACTTCGGACTCGACGAGACGGATATCCGGGATCGTCTGACCGGCGAAACGACAAAAGAAAGCCAGTACCAGGTTCTCGCCAGAGAGGTCTCGATGGACGCGAAAAAAGCGTTTGAGGCCTATGTGGACGAGTACGCGGACAAAAAGAACAAGGAGCTCGATGAGAACGAGCAGGCGGAAAAAGCATACCGTGCCAACATCCGCGGCGTCTGGTTCGAGGAATCCTACCACAGAACGTATCCGTTAAATTCACTTGCCTGCGATCTGATCGGCTTTACGTATTCAGGAGACACGGCAGACTGGGGAATCGAAGGGTATTATTCCAGTATCTTAAATGGCGTGAATGGCCGCCAGTTCGGCTATTACAACGAAGATGCGGATATGGAACAGACGATCATCGAGGGCGCAGCCGGGCAAAAAACGTGGTTACGACGATTGATGTAAATATTCAGAAGATCATCCGCACGGCGATCGAGAATTACAATGAGCGGATTCATGTCCAGAACGGCGCGGACGAATCGGACACTGAGACGAACCGTCAGACAAAAGCGGCAAAGAATATCGGCGTTGTCGTGATGGATCCGAACAATGGAGAGATTCTTGGTATGGATTCTTCCGACTGGTATGACCTGAACAATCCAAGAGATCTGACAGCGTTCTATTCGCAGGAAGAAATTGATGCGATGAACGATAACGAGACAATGGAGGCTTTGAGTGCCATCTGGAAAAACTACTGTATTTCCGATGCATATGAGCCAGGTTCCACGGCAAAACCGATGAACGTGGCGGCGGCATATTCCCTCGATGTAATCGATGATGATACCCTGTTTGACTGTGAGGGGTTTGAGACGATTGCAGCAGATGATCCGCTGCGGAGCTTATCCGGGAACACATGGCGTACAGACACCGGCCGATGTACTGAAAAACTCCTGCAACGCTGGTATGATGCAGATCGGACAGAAGATGGGAGCAGCGGAATTTCTCCGCTATCAGGATATTTTCGGTTTCGGCAGTCTGACAGGAATTGACCTGCCGGGTGAGGCGTACGGCCTGGTTCACACGGAGGATACTATGGGACCGACCGAGCTTGCAACGAGTACATTCGGACAGGGCTATACCGTGACATGGTACAGCAGGCAGCTGCGTTTTCCTCTCTGATCAACGGAGGCAATTATTACCAGCCGCATGTGATGAAGACGATCACGGACAGCACAGGAGCTGTTGTTGAGAGCAATGAGCCGAATCTGGTGCGTCAGACGGTTTCCGCGGAAATCAGCGATAAAATGAGAAGTTTCCTCCAGGGAGTCGTGACCGATGGAAGCGGCCAGAGTGCAAAGGTTGCCGGTTACACGATGGAGGAAAAACAGGTACTGCACAGAAGTATCCGCGAGGCAATGGAAAATATCTCGTTTCCTTTATCGGATTTGCACCGGTAGAAAACCCGAAAGCTGTTGTTTACGCGATTGTGGACGAGCCGGATGTAGAAAATCAGGCGAACAGTGTGCTGGCACAGGAGATCGTAAAAGAGATCTACACAGAACTGCTGCCGTATTTGAACGTATTCCCGGATGATACGGACGGTGTGACGGGCGAAGGCTCCGAGACCGGAACGGATGATCCAAACGTAGCGGCACCGGTACAGGAAGACGATACGGAAAACAGTGCTGAAAACAGCAATATCGAGAACGGCGGTCTGACAAATGCCGAGCTGGATCTCATCAATGAAGAGTAAAAAAACATAAAAAACAAAAGACATAACCCCATAGCAGTTTCCATATAGTGTTATCATAATGGATTCGGCTATGGGGTATTCTATGCGTAAAAACAAAACGTATCACCGGAAAAAGACGGTTCTTCTGTGGGTACTCTGCATGGGAATGATGGTCGGACTTGCCGGGCGGCTGGTGTATCTGTGTGTGTTCCGGTCCGTCTATTATTCCGAGAAGGCGGATGATCTGCACGAGCGGGAGCGCGGGATCAAGGCGGCGCGCGGCCGGATTCTTGATGCAAACGGGGAAGTTCTCGCGGCAAACCGCACGGTCTGTACGATTTCCGTGATCCACAGCCAGATCGAGGAGCCGGAGGCGGTGATTGCGATGCTGGTAAAAGAGCTTGGAATTTCGGAGGAGACGGCGCGGAAACGCGTGGAGAAGCGGTCTTCAATCGAGCGTGTCAAGACGAATGTGGACAAGAAGACGGGTGATACCATCCGGTCGTACGGATACGCGGGGGTAAAAGTGGATGAGGATTTCAAGCGGTATTACCCCAAAGGGAAGCTGGCGTCGCGCGTTATCGGCTTCACCGGAGGCGATAATCAGGGCATCATCGGGCTGGAGGTGGAATATGAGGAAATTTTAAAAGGAATCAACGGAAAAATCCTGACGACAACGGATGCGCGCGGGATTGAGCAGAACGGCATCGGGGAGAGCCGCCAGGAGCCGGTGGCGGGAAGGGACTTAAAGGTCAGCCTGGATGTCAATATCCAGGCGTACTGCCAGCAGGCAGCGGAAAAGGCGATGGCAGAAAAACAGGCGGACAGCGTCTCGATTCTTCTTATGAATCCGCAGAACGGAGAAATCTATGCCTGTGTCAATGTGCCGGAGTTCGACCTCAACGATCCGTTCACGCTGCAGCAGGATACAACGGGACTTTCGGAAAAAGAAATTCAGGATCTGCTGAACCAGATGTGGCGGAATGCCTGCATCAACGATACGTACGAGCCGGGATCTACCTTTAAGATCATCACGATGTCGGCGGGACTTTCGGAGGGCGTTGTGTCGCCGAACGATTCGTTTTTCTGTCCCGGCTACAAAATCGTGGAGGACCGCCGGATCACTGCCACAAGCGGACGGGACACGGAGCCGAAACTTCGTGCAGGGCGCGCAGAACTCGTGCAACCCGGTGTTCATTGAAGTGGGGCTGCGGCTCGGTGTGGAAAAGTTCTGTGATTACTTCCGGAATTTCGGTCTGATGGAAAAGACGGGGATCGATCTGCCGGGCGAGGCATCGACGATTATGCACAAGGAGGAAAACATCGGAGAGGTTGAGCTTGCGACGATGGCATTCGGCCAGTCCTTCCAGATCACGCCGATCCGCCTGGCGGCGACGGTCTCTGCGCTCGTCAACGGTGGAAAATGGTGACGCCGCATGTCGCAACGGATGTGCTCGATGAAGAAGGAAATGTCGTAAAGCATCTGAAATTCCGGAAAAAGAAGGGGTTCTTTCGGAAGAAACTTCCAGGACGGTGCGCGAAATTCTGGAAAGCGTCGTTTCAGAAGGGTCTGGAAAGAATGCGTACCTCGAGGGATATTCCATCGGCGGAAAGACGGCAACCTCGCAGACACTTCCGCGGAGCGCCAACCGCTATATTTCCTCATTCCTCGGCTTCACCCCGGCGGAGCATCCGACGGTGCTGGGGCTTTGCATTATCCGCAATCCGCAGGGCGTCTACTACGGCGGAACGATCTGCGCGCCGGTGATCCGCGATATCTTTTCCAATGTACTTCCGTATCTCGGTATTGGACACAATTCTCAGGAAACCTGAGAACTGTTTCCTTCGCAGCCCTCATTTAAAGTTTTGCTTCGCAAAAGGAGGGCTGCTCACACCTGAATCACTTTCTTACGCAGCGAAACAGCAAGTGTTTCACTGCTGAGCGAACCGTAACTTGGATTATAAAAGAAGGTTGCGAAACAGAACAAAAAGCTATATACTGAATAGGCTGGAGAAAATATTTTGACATGCCTGTTCCGTACACAATCCGTACAAAAAGGAAGAGGTGCGTCTATGAAAAGAGAAATGATCCTGCCGGTTCTTCTTTCCTTTGGCATCAGCCTGGCGCTGGGGCCGGTTCTGATCCCGTTTCTGCGAAAAGTCAAAGCGGGGCAGAAGGAGCGGGAAGAGGGTGTGCCGAGCCACCAGAAAAAAGCGGGAACCCCGACGATGGGCGGCGTGATGTTTCTGGCGGCGTTTACCGCAGTTTCCCTCCTTTTCCGGAAGAGGGAGCGGAAGTGGTTCCGGTGCTGTTTCTGACGCTTGGTTTTGGCTGATCGGCTTTCTCGATGACTATCTGAAAGTCGTGCTGCACCGCAGCGACGGGCTGTACCCGAAGCAGAAAATGGCACTGCAGGCAGTGATTACAGCAGTCTTTCTGTGGTATTTGGCGCGTTTTTCCGGAATTTCCCTCCGGATGCGCATTCCGTTCCTTCCAGGCAAAGAGCTGGACGCAGGGATTTTTACGATTCCGTTTCTCGCCTTTGTGATTCTTGGAACGGTCAACGGTGTCAACTTTACCGACGGCCTTGACGGACTGGCGGCGAGTGTGACGATTTTAAATGCTGTTTTCTTTTCCGTGGCATTGATCGGCCTCGGAAACGGTGTTTCCCCGTCCCCGCTTGCGGTTATCGGGAGTCTGCTGGGGTTTCTGGTATTCAATGTATTTCCTGCCCGCGTCTTTATGGGCGATACCGGAAGTCTGGCACTCGGCGGTTTCGTCTCGGGAATGGTGTGTTTCTTACGTCTCCCCTTATTTCTGCCGCTTGTGGGATTCATTTATATGATGGAGATTCTCTCTGTGATCCTGCAGGTGTCATTCTTCAAACTGACGAAGGGAAAACGGATCCTTCAAGATGACGCCGATCCATCACCATTTCGGAGCCTGATGGCTGGTCGGAGACACAGTATTGTGACGGTGTTTGCTACAATCACAGCGATACTATGCCTGATCGCATTGATGGGGCTTTAAAATATGGAGGTAATCAAACATGATTTTCGCAGGAAAAAAAGTACTGGTTTTCGGAACCGGAAAGAGTGGAATTGCAGCGGAGGAGCTGCTGCACAAGAAAGGTGCTTCTGTCGTTCTTTACGATGGAAATGACAAACTCGAAAAAGAAGAAATCTTAAAAAAATTAGAGAGCCGTGACAGCGTGGAAGTTGTCTTAGGCGAGCTCCCGGAGGAGATGCTCGACAGCCTTGATCTTGTCGTTTTAAGCCCGGGCGTTCCGACGGATCTGCCGGTTGTCCTTAAAATGAAAGAAAAAGAGATCCCGGTCATCGGTGAAGTGGAGCTGGCGTATCAGGTAAGCCGCGGAAAAGTGCTTGCGATTACCGGTACTAACGGAAAGACCACCACAACATCGCTGCTCGGCGAGATCATGAAAGCATATCAGCCGGAAGTAAAAGTGGTCGGAAACATCGGAACCCCGTACACATCCGCAGCACTCGACACGACAGATGATACCGTAACGGTTGCCGAGATCAGCAGCTTCCAGCTGGAAACCATCAAAGAGTTCCATCCGGCGGCAAGTGCGATCACAAACATTACCGAGGATCATCTGAACCGCCATCACACGATGGAAGAGTATATCCGCGTGAAAGAGTGTATCACCGAAAATCAGACGATGGATGATCTCTGTGTGCTGAATTATGAGGACGAAATCCTGCGCCCGTTCGGTGAAAAACTGATGGCAGAGAAGAAAGTACAGGTGATGTACTTCTCGAGTCTGCGTGCGTTAAAGGACGGCATCTATTATCAGGACGGCGAAATCCGCATTGCAAAGAACGGCGAGACGGAGCTTCTGACCAGAACCGACGACTTAAAACTGCTCGGCTACATAATTTTGAAAACGTCATGGTTGCTTCTGCGATGGCACTTCATGCAGGCGTGCCGATGGAAACTGTCCGCAAAGTCATTCAGGAGTTTGCAGGGGTAGAGCACCGCATCGAGTATGTCTGCGAGAAGGACGGCGTGGCATATTACAACGATTCCAAGGGAACGAATCCGGATGCGGCCATCAAAGGCATCCAGGCGATGAACCGCCCGACTCTGCTGATCGGCGGCGGCTACGACAAGCAGTCCACCTACGAAGAGTGGATTCAGGCATTCGATGGAAAGGTACGTTTCCTGGTTTTGATCGGAGATACGAAAGAGAAGATCGCAAAAGCGGCAAGAAACGTCGGATTCAACGACATTATCATGGCAGACAACTTAAAAGAAGCCGTACAGATCTGCCACGACAAGGCAAATGCAGGGGATGCGGTTCTTCTTTCCCCGGCCTGCGCAAGCTGGGATCAGTTTAAGAGCTATGAGCAGCGCGGTGAGCTGTTTAAGGAGTACGTAAGAGCACTGTAAAAACGTCATATCAGGAAACTATCCCGCATAAGCTGAAAAAGAGCGAACGGCGGGTGTGGCGCGGATGCGGAAGGAAAAAGAGAAAAAAATAGATGGGAGCTGCTGGTGACGGTATGGATTCTGCTTGGCCTTGGCCTTGTGATTCTGTACAGCGCCAGCGCGTATAACGGCCGGTCAGATTCCATGACCCGGCTTATTATTTCAAGAAGCAGCTCTTTGCAAGTGCGCTCGGTGTGATCGGTATGTATGCGGTTGCAAAAATAGATTACCGGCGGCTGTTTGCACTGGCACCGTGGTTTTATGCGGCTTCCCTTGCGCTCTCGACGGCGGTGCTCTTTTTCGGAAGTGAGTACAACGGCTCGAAGCGGTGGTTAAAGCTTGGCCCCTTATCGTTCCAGCCCTCGGAATTTGCCAAGATGGCGGTGATTCTCTTCCTGCCCTGGGTGATGGAGCACACGAAAGGCCGGTCCGACAGTCTCTGGTTTATGACAAAGGCGGTGCTGTGCACCCTGCCGATTGCAGCGCTTGTCGGAAGCAATAACTTAAGTACGGCGATTATTTTGCTCGGAATCTGTGCATTTCTGATCTTTATTTCACATCCGGGCTACCTGCCGTTTCTCGGAATCGGAGGCGCCGGCATCGGGTTTATTGCCGTTTTTCTGATGATGGAGAGCTACCGCCTCGAACGCCTTGCCATCTGGCGCAACCCGGAGGCGTACGAGAAGGGGTTCCAGACCATTCAGGGACTCTATGCGATCGGCAGCGGGAGAATCTTTGGCTGCGGGCTTGGAAAAGGCCTGCAGAAGCTTGGCTTTGTGCCGGAAGCGCAGAATGATATGATCTTTTCGATTATCTGTGAGGAGGGCGGACTGTTCGGCGCCTGCCTGGTGATCGCCGTGTTTGCGGTGCTGATCTGGCGCTTGATGGTTATTTCGATCCATGCGCGGGATCTTGGCGGAGCACTGATTGCGGGCGGAATTATGGGGCATATTGCGCTTCAGGTGATTCTGAACATCGCGGTTGTGACAAATACGATTCCGAATACCGGCATTACGCTGCCTTTTATCAGTTACGGCGGCACCTCCGTGTTGTTTCTGCTCGGCGAGATGGGGCTTGCCCTGTCGGTCTCGAGGGACACCGATTAAAAAGGCGGAAAAGCGCTGCAGAACGGGAACAAAACGGGAGTGTAATGCATACCGTAAAAAGAGAGGCCGGATGGGAGAGAACAGGTGGGAGTATATCAGATTCTCGGCGGAAGGCGGCTTTGCGGAACGGTAACAGTCCAGGGTTCCAAAAATGCCGTTCTTCCCATGATGCGGCGGCGGTTCTGACAAAAGAGGAGGTCGTGCTGGAAGGCTGCCCGAAGATTTCCGATGTGGAGGATATGGCGGAGATTGTAAGAAGCCTTGGCGGAACAGTCTGGTGGGAGAGGAATGCGCTCCACCTGAACTGTGAAAAGATCCAAAAAAGCCGTGTGGAGGGAGCGCTTTCGAAGAGACTGCGCGCCTCTCTTTTGTTTCTGGGAAGTCTTCTTGCAAGGACAGGGGAGGCATACCTTGCAGGGGCCGGCGGCTGCCGGATCGGAAAGCGGCCGACGGACCTGCATCAGAGGGCAATGGAGCTTCTGGGAGCCGAGGTCTTCGAGGAGGACGGCACCATTCGGGCAAAGGCAGATCATCCGAAAGGAGCCGTGCTCTGCTTTCCGAAAAAGAGTGTCGGGGCGACGGAAAATGCGGTTCTTTTTGCTGTCGGAGCGGAAGGTGCAACAAGGCTGGAGCACTGTGCGCGGGAGCCGGAAGTGGTTCATCTCTGCCGGTTTCTTAAGGCCATGGGAGCGGAGATTACCGGCGAGGGGACGGAGCAGATTACCGTTTACGGAAGGCAGGGAAAGAGACTGCTGTCCGGCTGCCGGTATCGTGTTCCGGGTGACCGGATCGCGGCAGGGACGTATCTTCTGATGGGCGCGGCGACGCGGGGGCACCTGACGCTTTCCGGCGCGCCGCTGGACGAAATGGGGGCGGTTCTGTCCCTCTATCAGAAAATAGGTGGACAATATACAAGGAAGAGTGGTACACTGGTAGCAGACAGCAAAAACGTGCAGCATGCTGTTCCGTACGTGGAGACAGAGGAATATCCCGGTTTTCCGACGGATCTGCAGTCGCTGTATCTGGCGGCAGCGATGACGCTGGAAGGAAAGAGCTGTATCTGTGAAAATGTATTTGAGGACCGCCTCCGGACGGCAGAGGAGCTGCAGAAAATGGGCGGTACGCTGCAGATCTGCGGAAAATGGCTGACGGCTGAAAAAAGCCGTCTGCACGGTGCAGAAGTTGTTTCCCAGGATCTTCGGGGCGGCGCGGCACTCGTATCGGCGGCGCTTGCCGCAGAAGGATTTTCCACAATCCGGCAGACAGAACTGATTGAGCGGGGGTATGAACGGTTTCCAGAAACGCTCCGGGAACTCGGAGCCAAGATTATCGTAGAAAAAGAAATATGAGACAGAAAAAAAACAGAAAAAAGAAGAAAAACAGAAAAATACGGATTCTGACCGGGGTGGTGCTTGGCGTCGGCCTTGCAGGTGCCTTGTTTTTTAATGTGTTCAAAATCCGCAATATCCAGGTGGCGGGGAACACCCGGTATACAAAAGATGAAATCAAAGAGATGGTCGCGGACGACAAGTGGATGAAAAACACGGTGCTTCTTACGACGTTTCATTCGAAGGTTGATATGAGCGATATTCCTTTTATGAACTCCGTGGAGTTTACGTTTGTAAGCTATGACACCATCTGCATCCAGGTAAATGAGAAAAAAGTGGTCGGTTATGTCGAGTACGAAGGCCAGAAGGTCTATTTTGACAAGAACGGCATCGTGCTGGAGTGCGTGGACGAGGAGCAGGAAACACCTGCGGAGGGTGAGCCTTCCGACGGAACCGCCTCCGATGGAACGAGTGCGGATGGATCCCTTACGAGTGAGTCGCTTGCATCCGAAAGCGTATCATCCGATGGCACAGCATCCGAAAGCAGTACGTCCGACGGTGCGCTCTCGGCGGATACGATTAAAAGTGCACGTGTGACAACGACAGACTTTCAGCCGACCCTTTCCGATGTTCCGCTTGTAACAGGACTTACGTTTGACTATGTGACCGTGAACAAGCAGCTCCCGGTTGAAAAACCGGCAGTTTTCCGCACCATGCTCGCACTTACGAGAATGACGGAGAAATACAATATCACGCCGGACAGTGTGGAATTTAATGAGAACAGCGAAATTATTCTGCATTACTATGATACCGTGCGGATTCTGCTTGGAACCGATACGGCGTTAGAAGAAAAGATGACGCGCGTAGCAGCAATCCTGCCGAGCCTTTCCGGTCTTTCCGGAGAACTCCATATGGAGGATTACAAGGACGGCGACAGCAGCTTTGTCTTCTCGAAAGATGTATAAGAGGAAAGGAAAGCCGTCAAAAAACGCAATAATCCTGAATTTTTTATGAAATACGAAAAAAACAGTTGATTATTTTCCGAAGAAATTATATTATATCTTTATGTATGACCATCAGAATATCAGACTATTTTGAGATAGACAGCAGTTCATAATCAAAAGGAGGAAGTTGAAATTGTTAGAGATCATGACAAATGAGGCAGAATCATCTGCAAAGATTATCGTAATCGGTGTAGGTGGTGCAGGAAATAATGCTGTAAATAGAATGGTGGAGGAATCCATCGGCGGCGTTGAATTCGTTGGAATCAACACCGATAAACAGGCGCTGACCCTCTGTAAGGCACCTACCATTCTCCAGATCGGCGAGAAGCTGACCAAGGGACTGGGCGCAGGAGCAAAACCTGAGGTTGGAGAGAAAGCAGCCGAGGAGAGCATCGAAGAGCTCAAACAGATCATGGAAGGCGCTGATATGGTATTCGTCACCTGCGGTATGGGCGGCGGAACCGGAACAGGTGCAGCACCGGTTGTAGCAGGCGTTGCAAAAGAAATGGGCATTCTGACTGTCGGCGTTGTAACAAAACCGTTCAAATTCGAGGCAAGAACCGTATGAGCAATGCGCTGATGGGAATCGAAAAACTCGAGGAAAACGTAGATACCTGATCGTGATCCCGAACGACAAACTTCTTGAAATCGTAGACCGCCGGACAACCATGCCGGAGGCATTAAAGAAAGCAGACGAGGTTCTGCAGCAGGCCGTACAGGGCATCACAGACCTGATCAACCTGCCGGCACTCATCAACCTCGACTTCGCAGATGTTCAGACCGTTATGACCGACAAGGGTATCGCCCACATCGGTATCGGCGAGGCAAAGGGCGACGACAAAGCGCTCGAGGCTGTACAGCAGGCTGTTTCCAGTCCGCTGCTTGAGACCACCATCGAGGTGCAAGCCACGTTATCATCAACATTTCCGGAGATATCTCCTTATGGATGCAAATGATGCTGCAAGTTACGTACAGAATCTGGCTGGAGAGGATGCAAACATCATCTTCGGTGCTATGTATGATGATTCTGTTACCGATACAGCGAAGATCACCGTTATCGCAACAGGCCTCAACGATGCAACGGCGAAACAGGCAAGCGTATCCCGCAAAGAGCCGGCAGATGCAAGAAAGAGCGCATTTTCCAGCAGCAGCTTCTCTGCACAGGCAGCCGCTCCGGTACACACTGCTCCGAAAGCTTCCGCTCCGGTACAGCCGCAGCCACAGGTTCAGGTGCAGCCGCAGGTACAGGCTCAGCAGACCATGACAAGCAATGTTCCGAAAAAGGACATCCAGATCCCGGATTTCTTAAGAAACCGCAGATAAGCAAAGAATAATAAGCAAATAACGAATTTACCTCACACGCCGCAGACCGAAAATGTTGCGGCGTGTCGAAGTTTGTTGATCAAAAAAGAAGGTCATTCTTCCGAAAACGACAAAAAATTCACCCCCTTCCGTCTATAATAGGGTCTGTTAGAAATTCAGACCATGCAAAAGGCGCAGGGGGTGTTTTTTTGCACTATGAGATCTTTCTGGATCTTCTCTTTGCAGAGAATCTTCTGCTGAATTATACTATTCTGCGCCTTTCCTCCTTTCTTCTGAAACGATCTGCCACGCGAAGAAGGAGTTTTGCGGCAGCCGCGCTCGGCGCCGGTTATGCGGTGCTGTATGCCGTGTTTGCACGGTATCTGCCGGGTGCGCTGCTCGCCCTGGTCGGAATCGGAATTACAACAGGGATGGTGAAATCTGGCTGCAGAATCACGACAGTACGGGATCTTGTGGTGGGAATGGCAGGCTATATACTGTCCGGTTTTCTGATCGGCAGTGCATACCGCCTGTTCCGGGAGCTGATGCCGGGAAGGGGAATTTTTCGTTTTCTTCTTTCCGGGAGTGCCGCATATGCGGGAACACTCCTCCTGCTGAAGATCCGAAAGGAGATGCTCCTGGAACACGCCAGGCAGGTTACGGTACAGCTTGTGCAGAATGGGAAATGGAAAAAGTAAAAGGACTGTACGACACGGGCAATACTTTGCGGGATGCCACAACCAAAAAGCCGGTCTCGGTCGTACCGTACACTGTGATACTCGAATTGTTCCCGGACGAAATGCGGACAGGGATTGCGGCGCTTGCAAGGCACGAGACGGTGCCGGAGCCGGAACGGCTTCTTGCGCTGCAGCCCCGTTACATACCGTTTCGCGGACTGGAAGGCCGGGGCTTTCTGCCGGTGATCCGGATCTCGGAAATGATTCTTGTGACAGAACATACAGCCAGGCACATAAGCGGACCGCTGATTGCGCTTGGCGGAGAAAATAGTTCATCTCCCAGGGGCTATGAAATAATTTTGCATCCAGATCTCATGGAAGGACAGGAGGAATGAAGTATGCTGCAGGCTGCACTGCCAAACGGATTCCGGCTTCGTATGCTGCCGCGGTCCGTGCCGGCTGTATTTCGTCAGACAGGAGAAATTTTCTATATCGGAGGCGCAGATGTTCTCCCGGCGCCTCTGGAGGGCCAGGCGGAGGCGGACGCGATCGCCGGGCTTTCCGATCCGGAAAACGAGACGGCAAGGAGCGAGCTGATCGAACACAACCTGCGTCTTGTCGTCTACATTGCACAGAAATTTGACAACACGGGAGTCGGTGTGGAGGATCTGATCTCGATTGGGACGATCGGCCTCATCAAGGCGATCAACACGTTCAATCCGGAGAAAAAGATCAAGCTCGCCACGTACGCGTCCCGGTGCATCGAGAACGAGATTCTGATGTATCTGCGGAGAAACAACAAGACGCGCATGGAAGTTTCGATTGATGAGCCGCTCAATGTGGACTGGGATGGAAATGAACTGCTCTTGTCCGATATCCTCGGAACGGAGGAGGATGTGATCTACCAGGGTCTCGAGCAGGAGGCGGAACACCGCGTGCTCGGAAGTGCAATCAGCAAGCTCTCGGAGCGGGAGCAGGTGATTGTGAAGCTCCGGTTCGGCATCAATATGCCGGAGGGACGGGAGAAAACGCAGAAAGAAGTCGCGGATCTTCTCGGGATTTCACAGTCGTATATTTCGCGGCTGGAAAAACGGATTATGAAACGGCTGCGGAAAGAGATTGCGCGGTATGAATAGAGCATAAAAATGCCCTGCCCGGAGGAAAAACCATTGTTTTGGTCCCGGGCAGGACATGATTTGCTGCTTGTCTTAAGAAATGATCGTTTTATCGTGTTTCAAAACGGCATACGCTGCAGGCGTGCGGAGCAAGAGAAGCAGAAAAACCGCCGTTTAAAGAAAGTGCTTTACCGCTCCAGAGTTCTTTCGCCGCAACAGACTCCAGTGGGCAGTCTGCATCGGCAAGTGTGGAAGAAACCGTCTGCGGTGCATCCGAAAGATTAAAAAAGTGCAACGTAGGTTGTTCCGGTTGTGTCATCCTTTGCATACCACACAGCTTCATTGTCTGTACGCGTGATCTGATGCGGACGAACGGAC
>ENA-OQIM01000029-OQIM01000029.1-human-gut-metagenome-genome-assembly--contig:-NODE-29-length-37448-cov-2.763190_pt1 | contig 37448 bp, 52 predicted proteins | sample MGYA00242579_ERZ504744 | MGnify/ENA primary metagenome ERZ504744 (study PRJEB26092, sample SAMD00036441) | human gut metagenome | host: Homo sapiens | study: EMG produced TPA metagenomics assembly of...
CGTCCGCTGCTGGGTGCCATCACCCGCGACCGCCTCGAGGCGCTGCGCGAGGCCGACGCATCGTGCGCGAGGAGATCGACAAGCCGGTCTGACCATCTGGCAGTATTTTGCGTCGTGCCCGACTTCCGCGCCACCGGTGTGCGCGAGGGCAAGCGCGCCTACGATTGGCCCTGTATCATCCGCTGCATCAACACCGTCGATGTCATGACCGCCGAGGTGCCTGAGCTCGACTGGGCGTTGCTCAAGCGCATTACCGCCCGCGTCACCGCCGAGGTTCCCGGCATCTGCGCGTGTGCTACGACCTCACGCCGAAGCCCGTCGGCACGGTCGAGTGGGAGTAGGCTTCTACTCTTTGGGCGAATTGCATTGACAGGGAGGCCCCGCGCAAACGTGTGCGGGACCCCTTTCGTTTTACTATTCGGTTAATGCTGCGGATCGTTTTGGAAGGCTTGCGAGCATAGTGGTCCCGTTCTCGGAACTTGCTTCGACCTCTACAGCACCACCGTGAAGCGCTGCAATCTCCCAAACGAGCGCGAGTCCGAGTCCTGCGCCGCCGTATGCCCTGCTGCGGGATTTATCCAGGCGAAAGAACGGTTGGAAGATGCTCTCGCGGTACTGCTTGGGTATTCCCGGGCCCTGGTCCTCGACTCGCAGGAACACGCGGCTGTTGTTGTCGCAGATGGAGACGTTGACAGTCGAGCCGGGGCGGCTGTAACGGATGGCATTTTCGACCAGGTTAAACACCAGCCGATAGAGGAGCGTGTCGCTCCCGATTACTAAGGCGTCTCCAGCACAATTGAGGCTATGCCTTATTTTCGGCAAGTGGCGCAAGGTCGGTGAGGACCTCTTCGGACAAGGGACCAAGTTCAACATCGTCCTCGCAAGGAACGCTGCGGAGCTCACTCATCTCGAGCAACACCTTGGTCATCCGCGACATCCGCTCAGTTTGTTCTTGTAGCAGGCCGAGCAGCTCGGCTGTTTCGGGTTGCAAACCGGAGTGCTCGGAGATGAATAGTTCAATCTGTGCCTGCATAAGGGCGAGCGGGGTGCGCAGCTCGTGTGCGGCGTTGCCGGTAAACTGACGCTGTGCAGAGAACCCTTCGTCAAGACGGGCGATCATGTCGTTGAATGAGGCGCTGCATCGCTGTAGCTCGGTGGTACATCTTTGCTGAGCTTAATTTCGCTTAAGTTGTCAGGCTGCACGCGCTCAACCTGGGCTGCAAAAGCCCGTAGCGGTTTAAGTGCACGGCCGCTCACAAAGTATGCCAGCACGCCGCCAAGTAGCGTGATTCCGGCCGTGATGTACCAGGTTGTCGTGCCAAAAGACTCTTGTGCGTCGTTTACGACGATCGTGACCTTTTCATCGAGGGTCGCTTTCGTTGGGTCGAACGCCTGGGGCGAATCTTCGTCGGTTGCGTTAAAGGCCGAGATATCGCTGCCGATGGCATCCATGTAGCGCATGCCCGTATAGCCGACCAGGCAGTTCGTCAGCACGCACGCCGCACACGTCAGCAGTGCCGTCATGATCGTTATGCGCCATTGCAGAGAAAGCCCTTTCATTCGCCATCCTCCATAACGTAGCCCTCTCCAATCCGATTGCGAATCGGGTCGTGCCCCAACGCGCCGCGCAGCTTTTGCGCAGCGACGAGATGTGCACGCGGGTCGCGTTGCTAAAGCTGTTGACGCTGCTGTCCCATACATGCTCGATAAGCTCTTCCTGGCTCACCGGCCGCCCCTGGTTAAGCATCAGGTATTCCAAGATGCCGGTCTCCTTGCGCGTGAGGGATAGGGTCTCGCCGCCCACGGAGGCGAGGCGCGCTTTGGTGTCAAAGCTCAGCGATCCACAGGTTAGAACAACGTCGCTTTGCGTAAAGCGCCTGAGCGTGAGGCTGCGTATACGTGCCGCCAGCTCGTCAAGATGGAACGGCTTGGTGAGGTAGTCGTTGGCGCCCGCATCGAGCCCCGCTACCTTGTCGGAGACCTCGCCACGTGCCGAGAGCACAAGCACCTTGGTCTCACAATCAGTTGTCCTGAGTTGCCTGAGCACGGTCATGCCGTCGACATGGGGGAGATTGAGGTCGAGCACGACAAGATCAAAGGTCTCGACATCGAGCAGATCGAGGGCCTGCTGCCGTCGTAGCAGCAGTCGACGCTATAGGCCAAGTTGCGCAGGCTGCGTGCGATCGCATCGCACAGTGCCCGCTCGTCCTCGATGACCAAGATGCGCATAACGTTCTCCTTGCATAGTCATTCACGCTTAACACGGATTTTATAGTCGGTATGGTCCAATGGGTCGCGAAACGAAAGGAATGGTCAGATTGTTCAAAGCGATTAAGCCTGTGGCGCAGGTGGCTTTGCTGATCGTTGGGGTAGCATGGTTGGCTTTGGAATTATGCGCGGCGAAGCGGATGCCGTGCTGGCCAAGGCAATCAGGCTGTGCTTGGAGTGTATCGGAATTGGATAAAAGAAAAAACACTGCATCGCATCTTTTGGCGAGATTCCGTGGATTGATTCAGGCGGCGGCGACGCTTGCGACCAATATTCACCTGCCTAACTTTGCCAAGGGCGGCATCTACCAGGGAGCGGGCAAAGCCGTCTGCGTGCCGGGGCTCAACTGCTACTCGTGTCCGGCGGCCTCAGGTGCGTGTCCCATCGGGTCGTTTCAGTCGGTGGTGGGCTCGTCTAAGTTTAGCTTTTCGTATTACGTCACCGGAACGCTCATTCTAATCGGCGTGCTGCTGGGGCGTTTTGTATGCGGCTTTTTGTGTCCGTTTGGATGGCTGCAAGAGCTTCTGCATAAGATTCCCAGCAAAAAGCTCTCCACGAAAAAGCTCAAGCCGCTCACGTACATCAAGTATGCCGTGCTACTGTTTGCCGTGGTGCTGCTGCCCGTCTTGGTGGTTAACGATGTGGGTATGGGCGACCCGTTCTTTTGCAAGTACATATGCCCGCAGGCGTGCTCGAGGGCGCGATTCCGCTGTCCATCATGAATACGGGAATCCGCTCCGCGCTGGGAAAGCTCTTTACCTGGAAGCTCGCGATCCTCATTGTGGTTGCGGTGCTGAGCGTGCTGTTCTACCGCCCCTTCTGTAAATGGATTTGCCCCCTCGGCGCATTTTATGCACTCATGAACAAGGTGTCGTTGCTGGGGATTCAGGTCGATCATTGTAAATGCGTCTCGTGCGGCAAGTGCGCCAGGGTGTGCCAGATGGACGTGGACGTTACGCGTACGCCCGACCATGCCGAGTGCATTCGTTGCGGCAAATGCGTGGGCGCGTGCCCCGTCGATGCTATTAGCTTTCGCTACGGGCTGGGTGTGACGGGCGACAAGCCACGCAGCCCACGCAGGCCTGCGAAAACAAATAGGTACCTATATAAGTTTCGATATAAACGGAGGAACCATGAAACTGTCAAAAATTGCGGCCTTGTTGATGCTGCCCGTGCTGGCGCTGACTCTCGCGGCGTGCTCTGCCCCCAAGGGCGACGCGAAGGATGCCACGAGCGGCGATGCGCAGATTGCCGAGCTTGTGGCACAAAAGCCGTCGAGCGCCGAGGAGGCGGCCAAGCTGTACCAGCAGCTGCTGCAAAAGGAAAACGAGATCTTTGCGAGCGATAACGCCCTATGGGAAAAGGTGTTCCTTGCGGCCAACAAAGACACTCCCATGATTGAGGACGGCAAGAACTACGGCGACTTCTTGCTCGATACCATCGAGGGCGCCAAGGATCAGTTTGCGGCTGACGAGCTTAAGACGCTTAAGGCCGGCGCGCAGCAGGTCAAGGAGATCGAGGACAAGCTCATGGCGCTGGAGAAGGAGTTCCCCGGATGCGGCAGCACGCCCGGCGAGGGGGAGAGTGTTGATGCCTCGACCACAGGCATGACCAACGGCGAGAGCGGGGAGACGAAGTTCCCCAGCTTTAAGGGCAAGGACTTGGACGGCAACGATGTAAACAGCGACGAGCTGTTCTCCAAGAACAAGGTCACCGTCATGAACTTCTGGTTTACCACCTGCAAGCCGTGCGTGGGAGAGCTGGGCGATCTGGAGAAGCTCAACAAGGAGCTTGCCGAGAAGGGCGGCCAGGTCGTGGGCGTTAATTCCTTTACGCTCGACGGCAAAAAAGACGAGGTGGCCGATGCCAAGGACGTGCTTTCCAAGAAGGGCGTGACGTATAAAAACATCTGGTTTAAGTCGGACAGCGAGGCCGGAAAGTTCACCTCCAACCTGTACTCGTTCCCGACCACCTATGTGATCGACCAGAACGGCAACATCGTGGGAGAGCCGATCATGGGCGGTATCAACTCTGCTGAGCAGCGCGAGGCGCTCAACAAACTGATCGATCAGGCACTCGCGAAGAGCGAACAGTAGGTTCGAATGCGACAAAGGTGTGACAAAGGGGCAGTCCCTTTGTCACACCTTCGATGTTATGTGCGGGATGGTGCGCCATGCGGCGTGCCGTCCCGTTTTTTGTTCGTTACATTTTTGTTCGTTACATTCCTTGCTGGTACCGGCAAAAAAGCTGATAGAGTAGGTCAAACGCGTTGGATGCGAACGGCGGGGGAGAGGTTGCCGTCCATGCTGGATCTCAGAGATATTTGCAAAAGGTACGTTACGCAGTCGTTTACGCAGGTAGCGCTCGACAGCGTAAGCCTGTCTTTTCGCGATAACGAGTTTGTAGCCATCCTGGGTCCCTCGGGTTCGGGTAAAACTACGATGCTCAACGTCATTGGTGGACTCGACCATTTCGATTCTGGCGATCTGCTGATCGATGGCATCTCGACCAAGGACTTCAGCGACCGCGATTGGGACGCCTATCGTAACAATCGCATCGGCTTTGTGTTCCAGAGCTATAACCTCATTCCGCATCAGACCATTTTGGAAAACGTGGAGCTGGCGCTTACGCTCACGGGCGTGGGGCGTGCTGAGCGCCGCCAGCGTGCGCGCAAGGCGCTTGAGGCAGTTGGCCTGGGCAAGCACGTTAACAAGCGCCCGAGCCAGCTATCGGGTGGCCAGATGCAGCGCGTGGCTATTGCCCGCGCCCTGATCAACGATCCCGAGATTGTGCTGGCTGACGAGCCGACCGGCGCCTTGGACTCAACGACATCCGTACAGGTCATGGATTTGCTCAAGGATGTTGCGCGCGATCGTTTGGTCATCATGGTCACGCACAATCCCGAGTTGGCATACAGGTACGCCACGCGCATTGTCACCCTGGCGGACGGCAAGATCACCGACGATTCAGATCCCTTTGATGCTACCGAGGCCGCGCGTCGCGAGGCCAAGCCCACGCGCAAAACCTCGATGAGCTTTGTGACGGCGCTGGGGCTTTCTGCCCGAAACCTCATGACCAAGAAGGGCCGTACGGCCATGACTGCCTTCGCAGGTTCGATTGGCATTATTGGTATCGCAGCGATTCTGGCGCTCTCCAACGGCGTAAACGGCTACATCAAAAAGGTCGAGGAGGACACGCTCTCAAGCTACCCGCTTACGATTTCCAAACAAGATTACGACCTGTCGTCCATGATGGGCGGACAGGGGGCTACCGATGAGGAGGTATCCAAGGGCGAGGCCTCGTCCGATGACGCTACCGGTGGCAAGGCTAAGGGAACGGATAAGATTCCCGTGGTCACGGCCGTAAAGGATATGTTCGCAAGCGTTAAATCTAACGATATGACGAGCTTTAAGGCATGGCTTGACGCGGCGGTGACGGTATCGACAAAGAGGTCAACGCTATCCAGTACGGCTACGGCGTGACGCCGGTTGTCTATCGTTTGAGCAAGGGCGACGAGAGGCCCGTTCGGCTTGTTCCCAACGCTATGACCGAGGCCATGAGCGGAGGCGCAAGCTCGGCGGCAACGGTGAGCATGGATTCCATGGGGACCTCGGTCTTTAACGAGATGATTGACGACCAGAGCCTGCTCGACAGCCAATACGATGTCGTTGCCGGCCATTGGCCCACGTCCGCCAACGAAGCCGTGATGGTGCTTTCGGACCGCGGCACGGTGGGCGACTATACGCTCTATAGCATCGGCGCGCTGGATATCGATGAGCTCAACGACCTGGTCAACAGCGCCATGACGGCCGACGGCAAGGTCGAGACGCCCGAGACCGGCACCGACTTTACCTACGACGATGCGCTGTCCACGACATTTAAGGTGTTGTCGCCGGCCGATGCCTATCGCAAAAACGAAGAGACCGGCATGTGGACCGACATGTCTGGCGACGCCGACTTTATGGCCGCCAAGGTTGCCGACGGTATTGACGTGCGCATTGTGGGCGTGGTGCGACCCAACGAGACGGCCAACGCGAGCGCATTGACTCCGGGCATTGCCTATACGCATGCGCTGACTTGCCAGCTTATGAAGCGCGCCGCCGATTCGCAGATTGTGCAGGAGCAGCTTGCCCACCCCGAGACGGATGTCTTTACGGGCAAAACCTTCGACGAGCTGCAGAGCGAGGCCAAGCAAGGCGTGGATCTGAGCAGCATGTTCAGTGTGGACGAGGCGGCGCTGAAGAGCGCGTTCTCGTTCGATGCATCTGCGCTCTCGGGTGCGGCCGGCGGCATGGACCTTTCTAGCTTGATTTGTCCGGGCTGGATATTGACCTTTCGGGTGTTGGGCGAGACATCGACTTTAGTGACATCATGGCCAAGCGCCGGCTCCGGATTTCTCGGGCATCTTTTGACGGTCTGGAGCTCACGCCCGAGCAAATGCAGCAGGTGGGAACGCTTGCCAATCAGCTGTTTGAGGGCTTTATGCAGTCCGACCAGTTTAAGGCGCTGTCGCCCGAAGACCTTAAGGACGCGTCAAAGCTTGCTGCCGCATTCTCGACGTATCTTGAGCATGATGCCGACGCCCAGCAATACCTGGCTCAGCTCAGGGCACTCGGCGGCGATGCCCTGGCCGAGCGTCTGCAGCAGGTGATGGGCGACTATGTGCAAAAGCAGCTGGCTCCGTATTTGCAGCAGTCTATGGATCAGGTGATGAAGGCGGTCAGCGAGCAGATTGCGACGACGGTATCAACCCAGCTCAAGGCGGGTGCGGCAGCTCATGGACCAAATGGCGACGCAGATGTCTTCGAGTTTTGCAACTTGGCGAGCGCCATGCGCGTGGATGCAAACGCCTTTGCTCGCGCTATCCACTTTAACATGGACGCTGAGGACCTGAGTTCGCTCATGATGAGCTATGCCAAGCGTCGAAGCTCACCTACGACAACAATCTGACCACGTTGGGCTATGCGGACGAGGCGGACCCCATTTCGGTCAAGATTTTCCCGCGCGACTTTGAGGCCAAGGAGCGCGTGCTCGATTATATCGATGCGTACAACAAGCAGGTCAAAGCTGCTGGCCACGACGAGCAGGCAATCTCGTACACCGACTACATGGGCATCATCATGGCTCGGTAACCGACATCGTGAACACCATCAGCTTGGTGCTCATCGCGTTTGTGAGCATCAGTTTGGTGGTGAGCTCCATCATGATCGGCATCATCACCTACATCAGCGTACTGGAGCGCAAAAAGGAGATCGGTATCTTGCGTGCGATCGGCGCGTCGAAGCGCAACGTGGCCAACGTGTTCAACGCCGAGACCTTCATCGAAGGCCTCATCGCCGGCGTCTTTGCCATTGTCGTCGTAGTGGCCGTGAGCTTTCCGGTTAATGCCTGGGCACTTGCCGCCAAGCAGGTCCCCAACCTGATGAGCCTCCCCGTGCATGATGCGCTGATGCTCATTGTAATTTCGGTGCTGCTGACGGTCGTTGCCGGCCTGCTGCCGGCTCGCAGCGCATCCAAGAAAGACCCTGTGGAAGCCCTACGCTCCGAATAATGTGACAAAGGGACAGTCCCTTTGTCACATTGGGTGGCTAGCTCGTTTTGCCCATCAATGTGATACGGATGCTTGGATGGGTGTACTCGTCAAACTCGTCCTCGGGCTCCGTGTCAAACGAATAGTACGTTTTGATGGGGTTGTCACTCGTCCTGATGGAGATTCTCTCGTAGAGCGAACCGTTCAAAAAAGCCTGCCTAAACTCTTCGGGGAGCTTTCGCGGTGCTAGGAGCTCGGGACTCACGGTCTTGACGTCTACGGTTTGGACGACAGAGGAAAGTTCGTCCAAGTCGAGCTCGATGCGGGCGAGGTTGTCCTCAAGGCTCGCGTCGGGGTCGATCTCTGCTATGTAACTCACTTCCTTGAGCGTTCCCTTGTTGTCGAAATCCAGGTACGTATAGGTCTTCTGGGTATCGGAGTCGCCGTCGTGAAGGTAGCCGCGGACGTGATAGCCGTAATCTTGATATCGCTCGTAAGGGTCATCGGCGGACACGTACTCGCATGCGGGCTCTAGCGTCTTGCGGGCGATGGCGATCTGCTCGGCCGCGGCCGCTGCGTTCTTCTGCATCTCGATGTTTCCCTGTGCCAGCTGCGGGATATAGGCACCGCACACGATTGCGAGGGGCAGCGCCACAAGCGCGACGATCCACTTTTTTGCACGGAGGATGGGCACACCACAGGCCTCCGCCATGGCCTTTGCGTTAGCGAAGCTCTCGGTAAGCACATCCGCTGCGGTGGCGACGGCGCCTACGGCAGCGGCGACTTCTGCCGCGCCACCCAGGTTGCGCGCGGTCTCGTTGTCGCTGTTCTTGAGCAGGCGCGCGGCGGTCTGCGTGCCAATAACGCCCGCGATTTGTGCCGAGCGGTCTTTCTCGGACTGCTCGACGGCGAGTCGGCGCTGCATTTCTTTCCACTGCTTGCCGCGCATGCCAAAGCGCGCGCGAGCGCGCAGTAGCAGAATATGACGAGCTCGATGGCAGTGAGCACCAGGGCGGCCGTCATGCCCGTATCCTGGAAGCCTTCGTGGTGGAAGACGATGTCGTCAATCATTTCGAAGAGAATGATCAAAAAAGGCAGCACAAACGCCATGGCAAGCGCTGCACCGGCAATCTTGGGATAGATGCAGTATCGCTGGATACGCTTGCGTTCTTGTTCGGTGAGCTGCTGCATAGGGTCCTCGACTCTCATCGTTTTTCGGGGGCGAAGCGCACACGCTCTTGAGTATAAATGAGTAGAGGGTGTGCGCTGTTCAAACATAGTGATCAACAGCGTGTTATTGGCAATCGTTGCGCAGTGACTGCTGGAGGGGTAGTTAACGCCAAGTAACCGCCTCCGCCTTGTGGGTGGCCTCAAGGACAAGGCATAATGCATGTGACAAAGGGACAGTCCCTTTGTCACATTGATTTGAGAATGGATGTTGATGTATTTATCGCTGGCCCCCATGGAGGGGATTACCGGGCATGTGTTCCGTCGCGTGCATGCGGAGTGCTTCGGCGCGCTCGATTGTTATTACACGCCGTTTTTGCCGCCGCCGCGGGTGGGCAATCGCTTTGGCGGCAAGGCGTTTAAAGAGGTCGACCCTGCCAATAACCAGGGGCTTAACGTGGTGCCTCAGCTGATGTCCAAGAATGCGGACGAGTTTGTGTGGGCGGCGCAGGTGCTTGCCGATATGGGCTACCGCGAGGTCAACCTCAACCTTGGTTGCCCCTCGGGTACGGTTGTCGCGAAGGGTAAGGGTTCGGGCTTTCTGCGCAATTTGGATGAGCTCGAGGTGTTCTTGAGCGACGTGTGCGAACGCTCGCCCTTGCCGGTGTCGGTCAAGACCAGGTTGGGGTTGGAAAGCGACGACGAGTACAAGCGCGTGCTCGACCTCTACTGTCGCATGCCGTTAGCAGAGCTGATTGTGCACCCGCGCGTGCAAAAGGACCGTTATACGGGCTCGCCGCGCAAAGAGTTTTATGGCGAGACGCTGGAGCGGGCGCGTTTTCGGTCGCCTATAACGGTGACATTTTTGATTTAGGGGACATGGATGCGCTGGTGGAGCTTATCCCGGCACGCGCCATGTGATGTTGGGGCGTGGCTTGCTTGCGAACCCCGCGCTGCCTCGCATGGTTAAGGGCGGCCCTGCTGCCACGGCCGCTGAGCTGCAGCGCTTCCACGACATGCTGTTTGCGGCCTATGCGGACGAGATTGGGGGCAACGCGGTCTTTCGCATGAAGGAGTGGTGGTTCTACGCCAAATGCGCCTTCGCCGATCCCGCGACCGTTCACAAGCTCGTTCGCAAGACCAAAAAGGTCGACGAATACCGCGCCGCCGTCGAGTACGTCTTCCGCGAACAGCCACTTGCGCCCGTAGCCCGCTTTCACGGCTAGTTAGTCGTTGGGGACGTTCTTTAACGACTACTCATTTAAGTACGTCCCCAATGAGTGAAACTGCTCATTTAAGTGCGTCCCCAATGACCCAATGAGTGCTAGAGCAGATGTTCTTGTACCCAGGCGATGATGTCGCTCGATTCGTAGAGTGGTTCGCCGTCAATGAACAGGCAGGGGACCTGGCGCTTTCCGCCGACGGCGATGAGCGTCTGCTCGGCATCGGAATCGGTCGAGATATTACGCTCGGGGATGGTCACGCCGTTATCGGCCAGGAAGCGCTTGACCTTTATGCAATACGGGCAGCCGGTCATAACGTAGAGCACAAGCTCGTGATCAGTAGCCATGGGTCTCCAATCAGTTGAGGTTTCGATTGAAATACCCAAAGTCGCCGTGGTCTATGCGTGAGCCGACGACGACTCGATCGCCTGGACCAGAAAAGCCGTGGCGCCGGTGCCGCAGGGCTTGTCGTAGTAGTCGATAAAGCGCTGATCGGCAAGATAGCCGTGGGCGAGGCCCAGGTATGCTTCGTCTTGGGGTTCGTGCCCCCAGTTAAGGCCAATCCATCGACGGTGCATTGCGACAAGCTTGCGAGCCTCGCTGCCTTCCGGTTCGCCGTCGCTCATGGCAATCGAGAGCTGGCCCAGAATAGCGCGCTCGAGTTCTTTCATGTCGCTCCATGTATGAGGATCCATGTCCAGCAACGCTTCGTTTGCTGCATCGATAGCCTCATTGCCATAGCGCGACCGGGCTTCGGCACCGTAGCGCTCCTCGTTTTCTTGCACGGTGCGCCAGCGCTCCAGTTGCGGTAGCACCGCGCCCATGAGCGAGACGGCTTCGTCGAGCGACATACCGGAGTTTTGTGCCAGCCGCGGGGCACAATCCTCGATCATTGCCTCCATTGTGGTGTCGTAGGTGTACTTGCCTTGGTCGTAGCACCACTTGCAGTAATGATTGGTCGCGGTGCCCGCAGCATCGGTGCCGCAGTCCTCGGACGTGAGTATCATGCCGCAGCTCTGACAATAGTGCTCGGGCATTTCGAGCAGGTGGGACAGCGGTTCTCCGGTTACGGCGGCGATGAGCTTCATCATGTCGATGCCCGGTGTGACCTCGCTGCGTTCCCAACGGCTAACGGCTTGGCGTGTGACGAAGAGCTTGGCGGCGAGCTGCTCTTGGGTAAGGTGATGGGCGCGACGGACAGCGATGAGCTTTTCTGCAAAGGCCATAACGGCTCCTTTCTGCTGGTTGATGGCTTAAGCATACGCGGCAGCCGGCACCTTCCAAGCAACCGTTGGTTGCACGACGGGGGACCGCGGCGAAGAATTGCGCGCAACGCCCTACACCTCCATGCCGTACAATGACCGGCATGGAACCTATTGCTCACATACATACCGACCTGCCGCAGAAGTTCGGCATCCCACGCAACAGCTTTTTGGCGCCCCATCTGCAGGGACGCATCGTTTTTGAGCCGGAATTTGCCTCCAACGCAGCGGTTGAGGGTCTGGACTCCTTCTCTCACCTATGGCTGCTCTGGCGCTTCGAAAACGGCACGCCCGGCGGCACGGCTAAGGACATAGCTGCCGATGCCAAGACGCAGGACAGGTCCGGCACTAATGCCACGTGGTCGAAGACCGTGCGCCCGCCGCGTCTGGGTGGAGCCGAGCGCGTGGGCGTGTTTGCCACGCGCAGTCCGTTTCGCCCTAATCCCATCGGGCTCACCTGCGTCAAGCTCGATCGTGTTGAGCTTACCGACGATGGTCCCATCATTCATGTGCTGGGGGCCGACCTGCGCGACGGCACGCCCATCTACGACATTAAGCCTACATTCCGTTTGCGGACTGCCACCCGGATGCAACGGGCGGCTGGATTGAAGACGCGCCGTGGCAAGAGCTCGACGTCGAGTTTCCGCAAGTGCTGCAGGAAATGGTCCCGCCTGAAAAGCTCCCCGGTTTGGTCGAGGTTCTTCACCAGGATCCGCGCCGCGCGGGCAGCAAACACGAGCCAGACCGCATTTACCATTTGGCTTACGCTGGCTCGACATATCGTTTACGGTCGACGGAACCAGGTTGAAGATAACCGCCGTCAACGACGCGCAAGACTAACCAGCCATTCGCCCGCACCCGTCAAATTAAGCGCCAAACCCCATGCCAAAATCGCCCGTGCTGGTGGACAATAACGCCTACCAAAACAATCACTTTGCACGGGAGCTCAGCATGAAATACGACTTTAGCTCGCTAATCGACCGCCATAGCATGGACTCCATCGCCGTTGACTCCTGGGGTGAGATTCCCGGTATGGCTCCGAGCGCACCCGACGAGGGCTTCGACCGCATCCCCATGTGGGTAGCGGACATGAACTTTGCCACGGTGCCCACGGTCCAGGAGCACATCATTAAGCGCGCCCAGCACCCCATGTTTGGCTATTTCGATCCGCGCCCCGAGTACTTCGACCGCATCATCGAATGGCAGAGTCACCGTAATGGCGTTAAGGGCCTGCTCCCGGAGCATATCGGCTACGAAAACGGCGTGCTGGGCGGCGTTGTGTCGACGCTGCGAGCGTATGTCCAGCCGGGCGATGCGGTGCTGGTCCACAGTCCCACCTATATCGGCTTTACCAAGTCCATCGAAGCCGCGGGCTATCGCATTGCCCTCAGCCCGCTTAAGCTCGACGACCAGGGTGTGTGGCGCATGGACTTTGAGGACATGGAGCGCAAGCTCGTCCAAAACCACATCCATGCCGCGGTGTTCTGCTCACCGCACAATCCGTGCGGACGTGTATGGGAGCGCGACGAGATCGAGCGAGCCATGGACATCTATCGCCAGCACGATTGCGTGGTGATCTCGGACGAGATCTGGTCCGACATCATCTTGCCCGGTCACAAGCATATCCCGACGCAGTCGGTGAGCGAGGATGCCCGTATGCGCACGGTTGCCCTCTATGCGCCGAGCAAGACGTTTAATCTGGCGGGTCTGGTCGGCAGCTACCACATCATCTACAACGAGACGCTGCGCGACCGCGTATGCGCCGTGTCCAACAAGACCCACTACAACGAGATGAATGTCCTTTCGATGCACGCGCTTATCGGCGCCTACCAGCCGCAGGGCTACGAGTGGCTCGATGAGCTCAACCAGGTCATCCAGGGCAACATTGACTACTTCTGCGATTACGTGGACGAGCATTTTGAGGGTGTGTCCTATTTGCGCCCGCAGCACCTATATGGTGTTCCTGGACTGCACGGAGTGGTGCCGCGAGCATGGCCGCGATATTCAGTGGCTGCTCGACGAGGGTGCGCGTGTGGGCGTGGGCTATCAGGACGGCCGCCCGTTCCACGGACCTTGCCACATTCGCGTGAATCTGGCGCTGCCGCTTTCGCGCGTAAGGGAAGCGTGCGAGCGCTTGGACCGCTACGTTTTTAATGCACAGTAAGTGGGCGCCTTTGTCGTGGCGATAGCTGGCTGTTTCGGATCGAATGACGAAGCCTCGACGTCTGCATTAGAAAACCAAGCCGCCTCGCAGGTCAAAGATGACGGCCTTAAGACGCTCAATTGCTATTTGCAAGACTTGCTTTTAGGCTTACTTTTCATGGATCTGCTTGCCGCAAAGATGCTCGATCGAAATCTCGTAGAGCTGGACGCCCTTGATGTCTTTGGCGATTTCCTCCTCGACTTCTTCGGCAGAAGGGTAATACTTAAGCGCTAACTGGCGGACTTTATCCTCGATAAACGAAGACGTCTCGTCTACCAGGCGACAACGGCCAAAGACCACGGTGCTCATAACGTAGGGAGCCCAGTCGTCGTCCCTGTACCACTCGTTGCCGTAAACGGTAAAGCAGACTTTGTCATCGCGCCTGAGTGAATCGACCTTGTGGCCGGCTTGGCGCCATGGAAATAAATCTTGTCGTGCTCGGTGTCAAAGAAGTAATTGACGGGAATGGCATACGGGTAGCCGTCGTCGCCGTTGACGACAAAGACGCCGCGCTTACAGGTGGCCAGCAGTTTGCGCGCTTCCTCATCGGTGATGGCGCGCTTCTTTCGACGTAAGGGCCTAAACATCGTTGGCTTCCTTTCTACCTGTGTATGGTGGTTGAGCACAAACTATAGCGAAACAGTGCCGTTTTTCTTGATGCAGGCGAGCATGTTTTTGAGCTTGTTGAGGTCGAGCGGCTTGGACAGGTGGGCGTTCATGCCGGCATCGTGTGCCGCCTTGGCATCCTCGACAAAGGCGTTGGCGGTCAGTGCAATGATGGGAATATCGGCTGCATCGGCCTTCTCGCTCAGACGAATCGCGCGGGCTGCCTCGTAGCCATCCGTGCCCGGCATCATGATGTCCATCAGGATTGCATCGAAGCTGCCGGCGGGACGACCGACGTATAGGTCGACCGTTTGGTTGCCGTCGGCGGCGCGAGTTACGACGATGCCCTCGCTTTCGAGCAGAGTTTGAGCAATCTCGGCATTGAGCTCGTTGTCTTCTGCCAAAAGGACGTTCATGTCGGCAAGCGAGCAGCTGCTTGCTTGCTCGTCCGTACATTCTCTTGCCTGAGGGTGCTTGTCGATATCGAGCGGAATCTGGACGCTGAACGTGCTTCCCGCGCCAACCTCACTCGAAACCTCAATCGTGCCGCCCATCATGTCGATGAGCGATTTGACGATCGACATGCCAATGCCGGTTCCTTGGAACTTGCTGCGGGCATCGTTGCCTTCTTGGGCAAACGGCTCGTAAATGTGCTCCAAAAACTCGGGCGTCATGCCAATGCCAGTATCCGAGACGCTAAAGCAAACCACTGCATGCTCGTCATTGAACGGTTTGACAGTCGACGAGAATGTGACGGTGCCACCGCGCTTGTTGTACTTGATGCTGTTGTCGAGTAGGTTGACGAGGATTTGTCGAATATGGGTGGGGCTGCCGATCATGTATTGGTCGACAGCGTAGGGTTCGCTGGCGTCGAGCATTGTTATGCCGCGATCAGATGCGCGGAGCTTGCACAGCACGAGCGTATCGTCGCACAGCTTTTTAAGGTTGAATGTTTTGTGTTCGAGCGTCACCTTGCGCTCCTCGATCCTGCCCATTTCGAGGATGTCGTTAATGAGCGACAGTAGGTGGTTGGCGGCAACACGCGCCTTAGCGCGGCTTTCGCGGGCGACCTGCATGTCGCCTTCTTTCAATTCTTCAATTTCGATAAGGCCCAGGATGCCGTTGAGCGGCGTGCGGATGTCGTGGCTCATGCGCGTGAGGAAAGCGGTTTTGGCGGCGTTGGCGGCATCGGCTTTCTGCCGTTCTATCTGTGCACGCCGAAGCGACCAGACAAGGATGACGATGCGGCGAGCAAAACGCAGATGATTGCGGTCGCAACGGCGGTGCGGTTGCGGTAGAGAAACCGGAACGTATCCGATTCTTGCGCCGAGTACGATGTGGGGGAATAGGTGCTTGCAGAGAGCGATTCGCCTGCATTGATGATGCCTTTATTAATGATCCCCAGCAGCTCGGGTTTGCCGCGCGAAATCAAGCACGATAGTTGCGCCGTGTTGGTGAGTTCCTGTGTTTCGAAATCCTCGATGTCGTGGGCATCGCGGATGGTTTGCAGACGCGTGCTGGGGACAATGATGCAACTTGCCGTCCCCTCGTTGAGGGCTTTGAGCACCTCGTCGGGACTCGAATATTCGGTTACCGTCGCGTCGGGGAATAGGCTCTCGAGCTCAAAACGGTTGACGATCGCGCTGTCTGTGCAAGCGATGTTCTTAAGATCGCTGTCCAGGTTTTTACTGCTGTGAATGGCGGTCAGGGAAACCGTTCCCATCGGTTTTGACTGGATGACCCCTTCTTGTTCGGCGAGCAGTAGTCGCGAAAGAACGGCAGGGCGACATCGATGGTTCCCTTGGAAAGGCTTCTGCCATTTCCTTGTTGTTCGCGATTGCGACGGTTTTAACCGTAATGCCAAACTTGTCGTGCAGTGTCGTTGCAAGCGAGGCGAGCGACCCTTCCATCTCGCCCTCGTCGTTTTGCGTGCAGTAGGGAAGTTGGTTTTTTAGATAGCCGAGCGTGATAGTGTTGCCGTTGTCTTTGAGCCAGGAGGTCTCGGGGCCGGTGAGCGATGATGAGCCGCTGTTTTGGGCCGAGTAGCTCGATTTGACTTCGTCGTTATAGCGCGGGTTGACACGGGAGATTGATGTCATGGCGGCATTGATGTCGTTCATCAGATCGGGGCGGCTTTTGGGGACGGCAAAATAGTAGTCGCTCGAGCCTACGTAGAACATGGGCGACGCATCGGGCGACGAAATGGTGTCGTTCATGATGATGGCGTCGACCTCGCCGTCTGAAAGCGCCTCAAAGAGGCCGCCGCCGGTGTCGATTTCTTTATAGGTACAAGTGACGCCTTCGTCGTCGAGCCACTGCTGGCCGACGAAGGTTTGCATAACGCCAGGGTTGTAGCCGATGGTAAGGCCTTGGAGCGCCTGGGGGTCACCCTTGGCAGATCGTCGCGATCGGGCCTGGCGTAGATGTAGTAGCGCTCGGTGCCCTCGGGGTTCGAGGAAAAGAGCAGCGTCTGCTCGCGTTCTGCCGAATACGAGACATTGGGCATGAGTCAATCTCGCCCGCCTCGAGCATGTCCAAAAGCTCAGGGAAGGTGCCGCTAACGTATTCGTATTGCCAACCTTTGTGTAATACGAGAGGGTCTGGAGGTACTCGTAGCCCCATCCCGAGAGGCGCTCGCCCGGCGTGCCTTCCTGGAAGCTTGCATTGTTGACGAGCCAGCCAACGCGGACTGTCTTGACCTGCTGGTCGGAGTCGGCGGCAAAGGCGGGGGCGGGCATGACGGCGCTCAGTATGGCGAGCGCGGCAAGCGCGACGGCTAGGGTGCGATATAGAGCTAAGCGAAGGACGGCGGAAGGTTTCACAGACAATCCTATCGAGTCGAGACAGTAACGCATAAGGATACCAGCTCAGCCGCCCAGCTGTCGTACGTGCCGCTAAGCGGTCGCGCCCGGCAGTTGGGGACAGCCCCAATCTGTCCGACACAAAAGGAGCGTCTCCAACTGCCGGTTGTGGGACAATACCGGGCGAACGTGAATGGGTGTTTGGGAAAGGGGTCGCGATGAACAAGTTGAGGACGCTTGCCGACGTGTTGCGCCAGGCTGGCTTTGCGCGCATCACGGGCCTGTTTCTTGTCTTTTACCTGCTGTGCTCGACGGCCGTCTGGCTGTCCGAGCCCACGACCCTCACGTTTGGCGATGGCCTCTGGTTTAGCTTTGAGACCGTGTCGACGATCGCTTTGGCGACATCCCGGCCGAAACGCCGGTCGCCCGCGCTATCACCGTCGTCCTGAGCGTCATCAGCATCTTCTACATCGCCATGCTCACGGGCGTGGCGGTGAACTACTGCAATACGCTCATTAAGATGCGCCAAAAGGAAACCCTGGCGCGCTTTATGGACGATCTTGAGCACCTGGAAGAGCTCGATCGCGATGAGCTCGCCGACCTGTCGCGCCGCGTGCGCGAATATCGCCGACGCCAACGCTAGAGTGGGCGCCGCGCGTCACGATGAGGGGGACAACATATGAATATCACGGTATACCTGGGCGCTAGCGTCGGTAACGACCCGGCGTTTCTACCTGCGGTGCGGCAGCTCGGCACATGGATTGGCTCTAACGGCCACGCGCTGGTGTACGGTGGGTCCGAGTCGGGCTGATGGGCGCGCTTGCCGATAGCGTGCTCGATGCCGGCGGACACGTGACCGGCGTGGAGCCAAGCTTTTTTATCGAGGCGGAGTATCAGCACGATGGTATCGATGACCTTATCGTGACGAGCGACATGGCCGAGCGCAAGGCCAAGATGATTGAGCTCGGCGATGCGTTTGTCGCCTTTCCGGGCGGCACGGGCACGCTCGAGGAGATCGCCGAGGTCATGTCGGCCGTGTCATTGGGACATCTGAGTGCGCCGTGCATCCTGTATAACCTGGACGGTTACTACAACGACCTCAAGGCGCTGCTCGGACACATGATTGATAAGGGGCTTTCGAGCCCGAGGCGCCAGCAAGGCATTTACTTTGCCGAGGACCTGCACGAGATCGCATCGATTATCGGTAGCTAAGCCTTAGGTCTGTCGCGCGTGCGGTGCCCAGTAGCGCCGTTTACGCGTAGATGGTTTGCCCGTCTGCGCTGCGCCCGTCTTACAATAAAAGTTATCTTTGTCGCTTTTGACCAACGGGAGGTCCCGATGGATGACCTGGCAAAACCTAAAAACCGTGCGCTGTTTTTAGTGAGCGTGGCTGTGACCGGTGCGTTTGCTGGTGCCGCGGTCTGGCTGTTTTTCTTTGCGATGGAGCATGGTATCGACTATCTATGGACCGAGATCCCGCATATGCTGGGCGTCGCCTCGCCCGAACTCGCGAGCGGTCCGTTTGGCTTTTTGCCGTATCCGTTTTTCGTCTGCCTGCTGGGCGGCTTGGTGATTGGTCTGTACGAAAAGATGACGGGTGCCAAGACCGACGACCTCAACCAGGTGATGGCCAAGGTCAAGCAAGATGGACGCTACCCGTACGACAATCTGGGCAAGCTTTCGCTCGCGGCATTGCTACCGTTACTGTTTGGCGGAAGTATTGGACCGGAAGCCGGTCTGACCGGCGTCATCGCGGGCCTGTGCAGCTGGGTCGGCGACCGCATGCGTCGCTTTGGCGCCGAGTTTAGGGAGCTCACGCTGCTGGGCACCCAGGCTGCCCTGACGGCGCTCTTTACCGCGCCCGTGTTTGGCTTTGTGGCGCCGCTTGCCGGTAGCGCCGACGGCGACGAGGACCCCGCATCCGATGAGATCACCATCAAGCTCCCCAAGGCGCAAAAGACGGTGGTCTACGGCATTGCGATTGCCGGCGGTCTGCACTTACCTGCTGCTTGGCCAGCTTGTGGGCGGCGGCATGGGCATGCGAGGTTCGAGGCCGCCAGGTGGGTAACCTTGAGCTTGCCTGGCTTATCCCCCTGTCGCTCGTCGGCACGGTCTGCGGCTGGCTGTACTTTGTCTCGGAGCATGCGAGCGAGGCGTTGGCCCACGCCATAGGGGAGCGCCCTGTCGTCAAGGCCATGCTGGCTGGTCTGGCACTCGCCATCTGCGGCACGGTTTTGCCCTACACCATGTTTGCCGGCGAGACACAAGCCGATGTGCTCATGGAAACCTATCTGACCATCCCCGCCGGCGTGCTTATCGCGACCGGTCTTGTTAAGGCCATGCTGACGCCCGCTCTCATCAACCTTGGTTGGCGCGGCGGCCACTTCTTCCCGGTTATCTTCTCGGGCGTAAGCTGGGCTACGGCCTTGCCGTCCTTACCGGCGCCGATCCGGTCTTTTGCGTCGCCGTCTGCACGGCGTCGACGATGGGTGCGGTCATGCGTCAGCCGGTCATGGTCGTGGGCCTGCTGCTCATGTGCTTCCCACTCAAGGCATTGTCTGCATGATTATCGCTGCAGCCATCGCCGCCGGCATTCCGCTGCCCAAGCCGCTGCGCAAGTAGTACGGTGGCGCACGCCGGGGACATGCCGTTTGCCATGGGATTTGCGGATGGGCGATTGCGACCGATTGTGGCTACGTGGTCAAGTTTCGTGTGGCTACAAATCTCGTACTCGATAAACCTTGGTGCTGACGGTGCAGCTGATTGCACATAGCGCGAGGGCAAGTGCGGCGATGCCTGCACACAGACAGCCCAGAACGGCAGGGTCGGGATTCGCTCCGGCAATCGACATGAGCCAGTTGCTGATGGGGTTGGAGGAGCTCAGTGTGGCCATGGTGCCGCAACCAAGCAGGGCAAACAGGCCAACGGATAGGCGTAGCGCCTCCATGTGTCCAAATCGAAAGAACAGCGGCTGTGCCAGGAACACCATCATGAGGGAGATGAGCATCGATACTGCCGAGGCGATTGCGATTTCAAAGACCGTCTGTCCCGTCGAAGGAATGCCCGCGCTGCTGAAGAGCGGGATGGCGACGATACTCAAAAGCGTAGCTGCACATGCCATGATGGCGGAGAAGACAATAACGCTCAGGTAGCGTGCGCAGATGATGTCTTTGCGCGAGAAGGGCAGCGTCGCCCGATAACGCTCCCATCCGTTTTGATTGTCGAAGCGGCCAGCGAGCTCATGACCATGATGGGTGACATGGCACTGACCGCGCAGCGCCGGCGCTCATGCCGGAATCGCCATCCGACGCGTTGGCGAGCGTCAGCACGACGAAGATGAACAAGCCGACGCCCGCGATGCTCGGGACAAGCGTGCGGACGATGGCGAGCTCAGACATAAAGGCGCGTTTCATTTCGAAGCCCCTTTCAGTATGAGGCGAAGATAGTCATCAATGGTTGCCCGGTCGCAGGGAATCTCGGGGAAGGCCTCGAGCGCCTCGCGACGGTTGGGTACGAGCACGTCCACGCTATAGGCGTGGTGGGCGGCACGGGCGCCTTCGACGCAAGCCATAAGCTCTGCGGCCTGTGCTTGGGTGCAGTGGGCGATGCCGGCTCGGTCGGTAATGTCCTCGCGCGGCAGGTCAAACACAATCGAGCCGTTATCGATGCAGATGACGCGGTCGGCAGTGCGATCGAGGTCGGATGTAATGTGGCTCGAGAGCAGCACGCTGTGCTGGCCGTCGGCGACAAAGGCAAGCAACTCGTCGAGCAGTTCCTCGCGCGCCATGGGATCGAGGCCCGCGGTGGCTTCGTCCAAAACGAGCAGCTTGGCATTGTGGCTGAGCGCACAGGCGAGCTGCAGCTTCATGCCCATGCCGCGGGAGAGGTCCTTGACCTTCGTCTTGGGATCGAGGCCAAATCGGTCGATGAATCCGGCGAACGTTTCGCAGCTCCACGTGGGGTATGCCGGGCCTACGAGCTTCTCGACCTGGCCCACCTTGAGCGTGGAGGGGAAGGGACACGTGTCCAGGACAAGCCCGATGCGGGAGCGCAGGTGGCGCTGCGTCTCGTCGGGCGCGTTGGCGTCGCAGCGCTGTCCAAGCAGATGCACCTCGCCGGCATCGGGCTTTATAAGCCCAAGCGCGGCGCGAATGGTCGTCGTCTTGCCGGCGCCATTTGCGCCCACAAAGCCAACGATCTGGCCGGGCTCCACGGCAAGCGTGACGTCGCGCAGTGAAAAGCGGTCGCTCACGCGGCGCGATACACCTTTGAGTTCTAGCAACTTTTGCATGGTATAGCCTTTCTTGCAGATGGCTACTGCATGGTTTCGGGGGCTACGAGGTCGAGCATCTCGTGCAGCTTGTCGCGCGTGACGCCCAAGGCTTCGGCTTGGCTCGCCGCTTTCGCAAGCAGCTCTTCGATATGGCAGAGCTGGTTTTCGCGCAAGAGTTCTTGGTTGCCCTCGGCGACAAAACAGCCCTTGCCCTGCACGGTGCAGATAAAGCCGAGTTGCTCCAGGTCGGCGTAGGCGCGCTTGGTGGTGATGACACTCACGCCAAGATCGCTCGCGAGTGCACGGATGCTGGGGAGTTTGGCTCCCGCAGCGAGCGCGCCCGAAAGGATCTGAGCTTTGACTTGCGAGGCTATTTGCTCGTAGATGGGCTTGTCGCTCGAATTGGATAGGATGATGTCCACAGCGGCTCCTTAGCTGTTGGGCTACACGTGTATATAACCGGTAAGCACAGTATATATACACTATGTACAGTTACGCAAGAGACAAATTCGGATTGGGCCGCTACCCAGGCCCCAACTGATGAATTTGTCCTGATAGGCGCCCTATGGCGAGGTTTCGCGGCTACAATGGTGCGGTTACAACGACGTAATGCACTCAATGCAAGAAAGGATCCGCATGGCAAGCCTGTCGGATGAAATCTCGTCGCGCCGCACATTCGCGATCATCAGCCACCCGGACGCCGGTAAGACCACGCTTACCGAGAAGCTACTGCTCTATACCGGCAGCATCCAGACTGCCGGCTCGGTTAAGGGCAAGAGCTCGGCTAAGCATGCCGTCTCGGACTGGATGGACATCGAGAAGGAGCGCGGCATTTCCGTTACCTCCTCGGTGCTGCAGTTCACCTATAACGGCGCCTGCGTCAACATTCTCGATACCCCCGGCCACCAGGACTTCTCGGAGGATACCTACCGTACCCTTATGGCCGCCGACGCCGCAGTCATGGTCATCGACGGCGCTAAGGGCGTCGAGGCCCAGACCAAAAAGCTCTTTAAGGTCTGTACGCTGCGCCATATTCCCATCTTTACCTTTGTGAACAAGCTCGACCACGAGGCTCGCGATCCGTTTGAGCTCATGGAAGAGATCGAGAACGTCCTGGGCATCAATACGTATCCCATGAACTGGCCGATCGGCAGCGGTCGCAACTTCCGCGGCGTGTTCGATCGCCAGACCCGTCGCGTTATCGCCTTTGAGGGCGACGGCCATGCCAACGCCACCAAGAAGGTTGCCGAGGTCGAGGCCGAGCTGGGCGACCCCGCCATGGACGAGCTTATCGGCGAGGAGAACCACAAGAACCTGATGGACGACATCGAGCTGCTCGATGGCGCCGGCGACGAGCTCGACCTGGATGCCGTGGCCTGCGGCAAGCTGAGCCCGGCGTTCTTTGGCTCGGCGCTCACCAACTTTGGCGTGGAGCCTTCCTTAAAGAGTTCCTGCGTCTGGCCCCGACGCCGCGTGCCTATACCGATACGCTCACCAGCGAGCCGGTCGCGCCCGCCGAGAACGACTTTAGCGGCTTCGTGTTTAAGATCCAGGCCAACATGGACAAGAACCACCGCGACCGCATTGCCTTTGTGCGCATTTGCTCGGGCAAGTTCGAGCGCGGCATGGACGCCTTCCATATGCAGGGCAACCGCAAGCTCAAGCTGGCGACGGGCACCTCGATGATGGCCGACGATCGCGCCATCGTGGACGAGGCGTACGCCGGCGACATCGTGGGCCTGTTCGATCCCGGTATCTTTAGCATCGGCGACACCGTGTGCTCCGGCAAGCGCCACGTGCAGTATCCGCAGATCCCGACGTTGCCCCCGAGATGTTTGCCCGCATTACGCAGGTCGACACGCTCAAGCGCAAGCAGTTTGTGAAGGGCATGGAGGAGCTTGCCCAGGAGGGCGCCATCCAGATCTTCCGCGAGCTGGGTGCCGGCATGGAGAGCGTCATCGTGGGCGTGGTCGGCGTGCTGCAGTTTGAGGTACTCGAGCGCCGCCTCAAGGCCGAGTACCGTGTTGAGGTTCGTCGCCAGCCGCTGCCCTATACGGACATCCGCTGGATCCAAAACGACCCCGACACCATCGATATCCCGGGCCTTTCGCTCACGCGCGATACCCTGCGCGTCGAGGACATGCGCGGCGGCAAACTGCTGCTGTTCACGAGCCCGTGAACGTGGACTGGGCTACCGACCACAACCCCGACCTTGTCCTGTCGGAGTTCGGCAACGTAACGTTTTAGCGCACCGGCGCGGTGATCCTGTGGGGCCGCCGCGCCGTTTGCTTGCCTGCCGCCGCGTGAGCGGCTATCATACCCACCGTCGCCTCAAGACCGTGGCGGCCGAGCAGTTCGGGTCCGATATCCTGCTCGTTAAACCTAAAACCAAAGGAGTACATAATGATCAAGAAGGTCATGGAGGACTACAAGGTCCTGTTGCGGAGCATTCCCGCGGCAACGGTTTCGCTGTTTATCGTGAGCGTTATCATGATGAACCTGCTGGCCAACAAAGAGCTCATCAGCCTGCCGTATCTGGCACTCGATTGCGGCTTTGTGGTGAGCTGGGTTTCGTTTTTGTGCCAGGACATGATCTGCAAGCGCTTTGGCGCCAAGGCATCCATCAAAATCTCTATCCTCGCGCTGGCGGTCAACCTGGCCGTAAGCCTGTGCTTTTGGGCATGCTCGCTCACGCCCGGCATGTGGGGCGCCTACTACGACACGGGTATGATCGAGGTCAACACCGCCCTTAACGCCACCATCGGCGGCACCTGGTACGTGGTGTTTGGATCTTCGCTCGCCATGCTCGTCTCTGCCGTCGTTAACTCCACGCTCAACCAGTCGCTCGGCCGTATGCTCAAAAAGAATAACTTTGCGAGCTTTGCCTTCCGCTCCTATGTGTCTACAGGCGTTGGCCAGTTTATCGACAACCTGGTCTTTGCCATTGTGGTGAGCCACACGTTCTTTGGTTGGACCTGGGTGCAGGTCCTTATGTGCTCGCTGACCGGCGCTGTTGCCGAGCTGCTGTGCGAGGTCTTCCTGAGCCTGTGGGCTACAAGGTCGTGCGCGGCTGGGAGCGCGAGAATGTGGGCGCCGAGTATCTCGAGCGCCACGCAACCGCCTAAGGAGCAAATATGCGGGTTTTGATCACGGGCGCTTCGGGCGGTATCGGAGCCGCGTGCGTGCAGCGCTTTTTGGACGAGGGCCACGAGGTCGTGGGCTTTGATTTGCTGCCGGCAGCGATCGAGCACGAGCGCTATCGCCATCTGATCGTCGATGTCCGCGAGCCGGACTCGTTTCCAGGCGAGCTTGAACCCCAGGTGATCGTGAATGTTGCTGGTACGCAGGACTCGGCCGACGATATTGCCGCCAACCTGTGCGGCACCATCAACGTGACCGAGCGCTACGCCTTTGTGGGGAGGGGCTTGCCGCCAAGCCGGCGCGGCTATTACATCCGTGGTCAATGTGGGGTCGGCGAGCGGGCATACGGGATCGGAGTTTCCCGCCTATGCTGCCAGCAAGGGCGGCGTTATCGCCTACACCAAGAACCTTGCAAACCGCTTGGCGCCGCAGGCCATCGCCAACAGTGTGGACCCGGGCGGCGTTATCACGCCGCTCAACCGTTGCGTGATGGAAGACGAACACCTGTGGAACCAGATTATGGAGCTCACGCCGCTTAAACGCTGGGCCACCGCCCAAGAGATCGCCGAGTGGATCTACTTTGTGGGCGTGACCAACCGGTTTATGACCGGGCAGAGCCTGCTGATCGATGGCGGCGAGGCCGGCCGCACACAATTTATTTGGCCCGAATAGGAAACGCGCCCGATGGAAAGCTGTCGGGCGCGTTTTTGATGTATCGATTTTTAGCCGAGGCAAGTCCAGTTGACGGGGGTCGAGCCGTGCTGTTCGAGTAGCCGATTGGCGGCAGAGAAGGGGCGCGACCCCATAAAAGCGGGGAGTTCTGCCGTGGCACGGTTGGCCGAAAGCGGCGAGGGTGCGTAGAAGCCAGGCATAACTTGCCGGTTGCTTGTCCGCGCCGGTAGCGGCGAGCTTGCCTTCGACCATCTGCTGGGCAAAGCGGCCCCATGCCAAAAAGACTACCGGCTGGGGCAGCTGACAGCAGCGTTCGATAACGTAGTCGGTGAGCGTGCTCCAGCCCAGTTTGGCGTGCGAGTTCGCGGCATGCTCGCGCACGGTGAGCGTAGTGTTGAGGAGCAGGACGCCTGCTGTGCCCAGGGGGTTAGGTCTCCCGTGGCGGGAATGGGGCAACCCAGATCGGCTTTGAGTTCCTTATAGATGTTGCGCAGGCTCGGCGGCAACTTGGTTTGCGTTGCGGGGACCGAGAACGACAGCCCCATGGCCTGGTTGGTCCGTGATAGGGGTCCTGACCCAAGATGACAACTTTGACCTGGTCGGCTGGCGTGTAGGCGAGGGCATTGAGGATGTCGTCTTGTGCCGGGTAGATAGTCTGCTCGGCACGCAAAAGGGCGATGCGCTCGAGCAGCTGGTTCGTAGTGTCACGTACCGGCTGCGGCGCATCGCCCAACCAAGTTGCTATGTTGCGGTCGCGGGTTGCGGTGTCCATGGGGCTCCTTTATGGCAGATGCTCTGTTGGCATCTATTGTAAAGGCGCACCGGTTGCCTTTATGCCACGGCTGTATGAAGAGTGGGGCCTACGAGATGTGCTCGGGCACTCCTGCCATACGAGCGTGTCCGTGTGCGCGAAGGCGCGGAAGCTCGACGGTTGCCACCATGACGCCGGTGAGGATGAGGCGGCGCCAAAGAAGGCGATGGGGCTCAGGACCTCGCCGACCAGGAAGAACGAGAAGACGGCGGAGCAGACCGGCTCGAGCGAGAAGGCGAAGCCGGTGGTCTCGGCAGGTACGTGGGGCTGCACGAGCGTCTGGGTGATAAAGCCGTAGGCAGAGCAGATGAGTGCGAGCGCAACGACAACGACGATCTCGTTCGGCGTGCTGGGAAGCGTGAAGCCGCCAAAGGTGTACGCGGCGATGCCCGAGAACAAGCCACCGAAGCCCAGCTGCCAAACGCCCAGAGCCAGCGGATCGACTTCTTCGACAAAGCGCTTGGCTACGATAATGTGGCCGGCATAGATAAAGGCCGAGAGCAGCATGATGATCGCGCCGGGATTCAGGCTGGTAAAGTCGGCGCCCGAGAGCAGCAACATGCCGCAGGTGACGATGGCTGTGCCGATGAGCACCTTGCGCTCGGGGGCGCGACGCAGCAGGGCCGCGTTGGCAAACGGCACGATCACGACCGTCAGGCTCTGCAAAAAGCCGGCGGTGGAGGCGGAGGTGAGGCTGGAGCCAGGCACATGCAGGTGATCTCGGTTGCCATGATGGCGCCGATGATGGCGGCGCGGACCATCAGGTCACGGTTGATGCGCACCGCGTGCTTGTGGAAGAGCAGCAGGCAGGCCGCAAAGGCGATGATGCAGCGCAGCGCGACGATGCTCGTGGCGTTCATGCTGTCCATGCCGATCTTCATGAGGGGGTACGAAAAGCCCCATGCGACGGGAACGGAAAATGAGAGCGCGATTGCTTTTTTGCGATCCATGGGACTCCTTTTGTTACAGAACGGTTTCGCAAAAAGGATTCTGCTCCCAGATATGGATGTAGTAAAGCGAATGTATCTTCAGTATGATTAAGAAATACTAATGTTGGAAGAAAAACCCTGGCAAAACGTTTTACGGCTACATCGAAGTGGAGGCACGATGGCATCGCGGTATCAGATTGTATGTATGGTGGTCGATTGCGGCAGCCTGAAACGTGCCGCCGACGCGCTGGGCTATACGCAAAGCGCGGTGAGCCAGGCCGTCAAGGCGCTCGAGCGCGAGCTGGGCACCACGATTATCGAGCGCGGCAAGCAGGGCGTCTCGCTTACGCGCGACGGCAAACAGTATCTGCCGTATCTGCGCCAGATCGTAACGGCCGAGGCCGAGCTCGAGGGCAAGCGCCAGGAGTTGCTGGGGCTTTCATCGACCGACATTCGCATTGCGACGTTTACCAACGTAAGCCGTACCGTGCTGCCGCGCGTGATCCGCGACTTTGGGGCCCTGCATCCGGGCGTGCGCTTTACCCTCAAGCAGGGCGATTACACGCGCAACGCCCAATGGGTGCACGATGGCGTGGTTGACTTTTGCTTTACGGCGCGTGGATTTACCACGGGGCTTCAGAAGCGCGTGGCCTATCATGACGAGCTGGTGGCGCTGTTGCCAGCCGCCCATCCGCTGGCGGCAAAGGAAAAGGTGACGCTCGCCGACCTCGCGTCCGAACCGTTTGTGCTGCTGGATGAGGGCGAGCAGAGCCTGGTGCTCGATGCATTTGCGGCGCACGGGCTGTCCCCGCACGTGACAAGTGAGGTTACCGACGACTACACCATTATGGCGATGGTGGAGGAGGGCCTCGGCGTGAGCATGCTCTACCGGCGTACGGTCGAGGGCATGCAGGCTGATATTTGCGTGCGTCCCATCGTGCACGCTCCCTCACGCGACGTCGTGGCAGCCTGGCGCAGCTGGGATACCATGCCGATCGCCACGAGGCGCTTTATCGACTACATGAGCTCACATATCGTGAGCTAGTTGCCGATGCGCCACCTTGTTGGATGTGTCTAGCGCGCCCCAGTCTTAGCTTGCGCCAGACGATAGGTGCGTGCCGGATGGCAGAGCAATACCGCCACGACCATAAAGAACGCTGTGGTGCCCAGGCTGATGGGGTAGACCATCATGATGTTCGCAAAGGTGCGGAAGTGCGGGAACACGCAGAACACCCAATAGAAGCGGATGCCGCAGACGCAAATCATGGTGATGAGGGCGGGCATGAGCGAGATGCCAAAGCCGCGCAGATAACCGGACATGTTTTCGTAGAACATGCTAAAGGCGTACGCGGGAAGATCGAACACACGCGGATATAGCCGATCGAGACGATGTTGGGGTCGCTGTTGAACAACGCCAGGATCTCGCGCCCCAGACCGACGATGACGATAATCGTGGTGAGTGCAACGATGCCGCCTTCGACCAGGCAGACCTTGAGCGTTTTGGTGCAGCGGTCGATCTGGCGGGCACCGTGGTTTTGTCCCACAAAGGTGGTGCAAGCCTGGCTAAAGCTGTTGAGCAGGTTGTAGCACACGTACTCCAGGCTCATGGCAGCGCTGGATGCCGCCATGACCTCGGTGCCCAGGCTGTTGATGGCGGACTGGATGATGATGTTGGCGACGGCAAAGACAGCGCTTTGGATGCCGGCGGGCAGCCCGATCTTGACGATGCGCTTGAGGGCGATGGGGTCTAAGCCTAAGCCGCGTGGGGTGACGCGGACGACGGAGTCAGTCTTGAGCAGGTGGACAAAGAGCGTGCCGGCGCTGACGGTGTAGGCGATGGCGGTGGCGATGGCGACACCCGCGACGCCCCAGTGGAGCACGGGGACAAAGATGAGGTCCAGGCCAATATTGAGGATGGTGGACACGGCAAGCGCCTGCAGCGGCATGCGGGTGATGCCGACAGAGCGGAAGATTGCTGCCTCAAAGTTGTAGAGCAAGATCGAGGGCATGCTGAGCAAAAAGACGCGCAGGTAGAGCGAAGCGAGCGGCATGGTTTCGTCAGGGACGTTGAGCGCGGCGAGCATGGGCTCGGCAAAGATCTCGCCCAGCGCGATGACGACAAAGCCCACGAGCGCCATTAAAATCGAGGTGTGGACGGCACGCTTGACCATGTTCTGATCGTTGCGGCCGATGGCGTTGGCGATGACCACGTTGGAGCCAAGCGACAGGCCAATAAACAGGTTGATCATAAGACTGGTAAGCGGAACATTGGAGCCGACCGCCGCCATGGCGAGGGTTCCTGGTCGCCCGAGAAGTTACCGATGATGACCGTGGCGATGAGGTTCGACAGCTGCTCAAGGATGCTCGTGGCGGCGACGGGAAAGGCGAACAGGGGAATATTGCGCCACAGCGAGCCGGTGGTCATGTCAATGTGCTTAGATGCGGTGTCTGCCATACGCTCTCAATCTCTAACATGCTCATTCGTGCTTATTTGCGCAGACGATGATACTCCTAATCGACTAGTCGGCACTTAGGGACGTTTCTTTTCTGCCGGCAGCTGGGGACACTCCTTAGTCATTCAAGAACGTCCCCAATGACTTGGTGAGGGAGGCGTGCGACAATGGTGGGCGTTGTGTTGTCCGCGCTAAGGAGTTGCCATGTTGTTGTGTCCCGTTTGCCATGAGCCGTTGGTGGACGACGAGCGCGGTGCGCATGCGCGGGCGGACACCGATTTGACCGTGCGCACGAGGGCTATCTATATCTGCTGCGCTCGTCTAAGAGCGGCGACTCCATGGGCGATCCCAAGTCGCAGGCGCGCAGCCGTCGTGACTTTCTGAACCGCGGTTACTATGCGCCGTTGCGCGATGCGATGGTCGAACTGGTGCGCGAGCAGGTGTCTGGGCGTGCAACGTCTACGAGCAGCCCCATGACCTTGCTCGATATTTGCTGCGGCGAGGGCTACTACACGAGCGCCATGGGCGCGGTGCCGGGCGTAGATGCTTACGGGTTCGACCTGGGCAAGGAGATGGTGCGCCTGGCCGCCAAGCGCGGCGATGCGACCTTTTTCGTAGCCAACATGAAGGATATCCCGGTGGCCGATGGCGCCTTCGATATGGTGACCGAGCTCTTCGCCCCCTTTAACGAGCGTGAGTTTGCCCGCGTGTTGGCGCCCGAGGCTCGCTCTACACCGTGGTGCCGGGCGCTCGGCACCTGTTTGGGCTCAAGGAGGTGCTCTACGACACGCCATACCTTAACGACGAGAAGCTGCCGAAGACTACCGAGCTCGAGTTGGTCGGAACGCAGCGGGTGACAGCTTCTATCACCCTCCGGACGCAGGCCGATATCGAGGCGGTGTTTCAGATGACGCCGTACTACTACCGCACGCGCCCTGCCGACAAAGAGCGCCTGGCAAACCTGGACACCCTTCAGACCGATATCGACTTCATCATCGCCGAGTACCGCCACTAACCTACCAAAAAGGGACAGGTTTATTTTGGCAGGTTTTATCTGGGCAAACGTAAAGGGCCGACCGCGGAGATGCGCGATCGGCCTTTTTAGTTGCTTGGCTGCAGAGGCTATGAGAAGCGAGCGCTTACAGGCGGTCCTTGTTCTCGGCCTTGACGGCGTGCGCCTGCTGAACAAAGAACAGGTCGTAGACCACGATGACAAAGGCGCCGATATTGACGGCGCTGCCGCCGAGTGCGGGAAGCGTGAGCACGGCCTGCGCAATCGTGGCGAGTGCGGCAACGATGCCGAGCTTAAACGCGCCATCCACCTGCGAGGGCTTGTTGGCGCCCTTGATGCCCGCAACACCTGCGGCGAGATCGATGAGGCCCTTGGCGATAATCACGGCCGCGGCGAGCATGGCGTTCGACCCGTAGGTGGACTCGAGCTTGCCGGTCGCGATGCCGGCGATTCCAATGACGAGACTGGCGATGCCCAGAACAAAATAAATCAGGGCAAGGATTTTGAGTGTCTTGCGAGCGGCGCTCATAGCTGGTCCTTTCGATGCGGGCGCGGAGAATCTGTCGCACCCAGGTTGCGGCACATATCGTGAAGCACATTGTAGTTCAACGGGGCGATGCATGCGTTTGAAAGCGTCTCTTGCCTGCACGGTCCAATCTTTCAAAAAGGAAAGCTGGACGTAAGTCAAATCGATGGCAGCGTATGCGCGGCGCTGCGATGATGAGGCCATGGTAAGAGTTGAACCGAAGGAGGAGCCATGATGTACGGACCGGAGCAAGTGCGTGAACCGCGGTCGTTGGGAAGGCGCATGGGTGATTCTGTGATCGCTGCCGTGTGCACGGGATTGATGGCGGTGCTTTGCATTGGGATGCTGTGGACCATGTCGCGTGTGGGACAATAGCGGACGGTTGGGTGCCAACTGAGATGGCGCTCACGTATTCGTTTTGCTTGCTAAGGAGTGTCCATGGGCGTCGTCGATCCCTTTTCTGTTGCTCGGGCTGCTGGGCTCGAGCTCGTGCGGACGTCCGAGGGCCTTACGCTCACCGACGGCACGATGGAGTTGCGTGCCGATTTTGGCCGCATGCTTCCACGGCTCAAGCAGGGTCGTCTGCAGCAAGAGCTGTTGGTAAAGGCTGCGCGCACAAAAGGCATCGAGCAACCATGGGCGATTGATGCCACAGCAGGCTTTGGCGAGGATTCGCTGCTGCTGGCGGCCGCGGGCTTTACCGTCGATCTGTATGAACAGGATTGCGTGATCGCGGCGCTTCTCAAGGATGCCTTGGATCGCGCGGCAGACGATCCGGCGCTTGCGGCTACCGTGTCGCGCATGCGCTTGCATGCGGCGAGGACAGCATCGCCGGCCTTCGCCATGTAGCTGAGTTGATCGGGCAGGGCGAGCTCGCGACTCCCGACGTGGTGTATCTGGACCCCATGTTTCCCGAACGCACCAAGAGCGCGGCGGTCAAAAAGAAGTTTCAGCTTTTGCATCATCTGGAGCAGCCGTGCGCCGACGAGGAGACGCTGGTCCAGGCAGCGCTTGCGGTGTATCCGCGCAAAGTCGTTATCAAACGGCCGGTGAAGGGGCCGCTGCTTGCCGGCGTTAAGCCGAGCTATCAGCTTGCGGGCAAGGCCGTTCGCTACGACGTTTTGGTGCCGCCGCGCCCGTAGCTTGCGTGCGATGGCCGGCGCCGCGCCGATGCGGGGCCTATTTCCAGGGGTGCGACGTCAGATGCCATCCGCCGCAGTATTCGCATTTGTAGCAGGCAAGGCCGCGCCGCCCGCGGTTTTCGCAGTCGGCCATAACTGCTCGGCCTCGGCGCGCGTGTCGTAACGGTTTTTGCGTTCGCACGACTTGTAGCGCCAGGCTTCATCGCGCTCGGCGTCCAGGGCGTCGCGGCGCTCATCCTCGCGCGCAAACAGGTCGCCCATATCGCCGCCGGTGGCAGCGCCCAAAAACTCGCTCTTTGCCTTTGACCAGGCGGCTCGCTTTTTGCTCCCCATCTGCTTCGCGCCCCTCTTCAAACGCTGGTATCATTGCTCAATCAAAGTGATACCAATAAACGTGAGGTCGCCGCGTGATGATCAGAAAAACCCTCGATACCGACATTCCCGCCGTTATGGCATCTATGACGCGGCCCGCGCTTTTATGCGCGCGCATGGCAACGCCACGCAGTGGCCGGTAGGCACGCCCTCGGCCGAGCAGCTGGCTGCCGATATCGCCGCTGGTGGCAGCTACGTGTGCGAAATCGACGGCCGCGTGGTGGCGACGTTTGCCTTTCTGCCGGGGCCGGACAGTTCCTACGATGCGATCGAGGGCGGCCAGTGGCGCAGCGATGCCCCGTATGCTGTGCTGCACCGCGTGGCATCCGACGGCACCACGCATGGCGTCGCGGCCGCGATGTTTGCCTTTGCCAAGGAACGCATCGACCATCTGCGTATCGACACACATCAAGACAACCTGCCTATGCAGGGCGCCATCGCCAAGGCCGGGTTTAAGCGCGCCGGTGTCGTATATGTGTCGGACGGTACGCCGCGTGTCGCGTTTGATTGGCTGCGCGAGGCGTAGGAGCAAGGCACGTATCATCACCCAGCTCAAATAAAAAATGGCCTCGAGTGGGGCCATTTTGGTAAAACGCGTCGTTGTGGGGCTCGCGTTGTTACCGCCCAGATGAGTCCGGGCGGACAAAAAGGGGAGGTGCCGGCTTTCGCAAGGCGCGAACCTACGAAAATCGCCGCGCGGCAACGCAGGGCGATGAGCTCGGTCGGGGGATAGGGCCCGCTTCGCCCGCCGGCCCGTAAATTGTATCATCCAGTGTGGAACGAGGATGCCCGTTGCCGCGTGCGATGGGCTTGCAATAAGAGGAGAGCCATGTCGAAGCAAGCGGTCGTTGGAATCTTGGCGCATGTCGATGCTGGCAAGACCACGTTGCCGAGGCCCATGCTGTTCAACGCGGGCCGCATTCGCAAACGCGGCCGTGTGGACGATGGTGATTCTCACCTGGACACTAACGCGATCGAGCGCGAGCGCGGCATTACGATCTTCTCGTCGCAGGCCGTGCTCGACCACGGCGATGCCCACGTCATGCTCGTGGATGCACCCGGCCACGTCGATTTTTCGGCTGAGGCGGAGCGCACGCTGCGCGCGCTCGACTATGCGATTCTGGTGGTGGGTGCCAACGATGGCGTACAGGGGCACACCGAAACCCTGTGGCGCCTGCTTGCACGCTATGACATCCCGACGTTCATCTTCATCAACAAGATCGATTTGGAGAATCCCGGTCGCGATGTTTTGCTGGCACAGCTGGGGCAGCGTCTTTCCGAGGGCTGCCTGGATGCAACGAGCTGCTGGCGGGCGTGCCGCCTGGGAGGATGCTGCTGCGTTGGACGAGGCGGCACTCGAGGAGTTTCTTGAAGCGGGTGAGCTTTCCGTCGCAGCGCTGTCGCGCATGGTTGCCGAGCGCAAGCTCTTTCCCTGCTTTGCCGGCTCGGCGCTCAAGGACCAAGGCGTGGACGAGTTGCTGGATGGCATATGCGCGCTGATGCGTGAACAGGCGTGGCTCCCGGAGTTTGCCGCGCGCGTCTATCGCGTGAGTCGTGGAGACCGTGGTGAGCGTCTTGCCTGGGTCAAGGTGACGGGCGGTGTGCTGCGCGCAAAGCAAGTTGTCGAGGGATGCTCTGGCGCCTCCACTTGGGAGCAAAAGATCGACCAGGTACGCATCTATAACGGCGAGAAGTATGAGCTTGCCCAAGAGGTTGCTGCTGGCGGCATCTGCGCCGTGACGGGTCTTGCGCACGTTCGCCCGGGGGACGCCTTGGGCGCGGAGCCCGCGGGCGATGCGCCCGTCATTGCGCCGGTCCTCACCTATACGGTGCTTCCGGGCGAACACGATGTCCACGCGGTGTTCAAAGCACTGACTGAGTTGGCGGACGAAGATCCCATGCTCGGCGTAAGCTGGAATACGCATCTTGAGCAGATTCATTTGCAGTTGATGGGCGCCGTGCAGCTCGAGGTCGTGCAGCGGGTGCTGGCCGATCGCTTTGGCCTTACGGTTGGGTTTGAGCCCGGCGGCATTCTCTATAAGGAGACTATCTCGCAGTCGGTCGAGGGCGTGGGCCACTTTGAGCCGCTGCGCCACTATGCCGAGGTGCACCTGCGCCTGGAGCCGTTACCGGCAGGCTCGGGCGTGCAATTTGGCACCGTGACCTCGACCGATGAGCTCGATCTTAACTGGCAGCGTTTGGCGCTCACCAATGCCATGGAGCGCGACCACCTGGGCGTGTTGACGGGCTCGCCCATCACCGATGTGCGCATTACGCTCACGGGCGGCCGCGCGCATGCCAAACACACCGAGGGCGGCGATTTTCGTCAGGCCACGTACCGCGCGATTCGCCAGGGTTTGATGCAGACGCGCGAGGCCGGCGCGGCGGTACTGTTGGAGCCGTGGTATCGCTTTGAGCTCGAGGTGCCGGGGGAGTGCGTGGGCCGGGCGCTCTCGGATGCCACGCGCATGAGTGCCGAGTACGAGCCGCCGACGATGGCGGGAGACCGGGCGAAGCTTGTGGGTCGCGTGCCGGCATCCGAGGTGCAGGATTATGCGCTGGAGGTGGCTGCCTACACGGGCGGTCGCGGGCATCTGTACCTGGAGTTCGCCGGTTATGCGGCTTGCATGATGCGGAGCGCGTAATCGAGGTGGCCGCCTATGAGCCCGAGGCCGATCTGCCCAACACGCCCGACTCGGTCTTTTGCTCTCACGGCGCCGGTTACACGGTCAAATGGTACGACGTACCCGCCGCGGCGCACGTAAAGATCGATCCCACCACCTTCCGCCCCTGGCGAGCAGCAGACGCCGAGTTTTTCGGCCACAGGTGACAAAGGGACAGTTCCTTTGTCGTATGCAATTGGTGTAACTCGGTACAAGTTGGTATAACTATTACCAGTGTTTGCCAATCCGAGGAGGCCGGCATGAATCCAAATCCCTTTAAGCCAACGGCAGGCAAGCGGCCTCCGATGCTTATCGGTCGCGAGTCGGTTATCGAAGATTCGAGGAAGGGCTCGATAACGGTGCCGGAGCGCCGGGCAGACTCATGCTCATTACAGGAAACCGCGGCTGTGGCAAAACAGTTCTCCTGCGGGAGCTGCAACGTCTGGCCAGTGAGCGCGGATGGGCGGTTGTCTCCGATTCCGCTTCGCTTGGCTTATGCGACCGCTTGGCCGACGCGCTTCGCTCGAATAAGCCGTTGTGACGTCAATGGAGTTTGGCCCGTCATTTGGCCGAATGTCGGTTGAGGCGGCGCGGGCAAAAGGCGAGACGTTGCGAGGGCTGGTCAACGAACGTCTCAAGAAACTCGGCCCAAGCAAGGGCATTCTGTTTGCGATTGACGAGGCTCAATCTGCGTCTATCGAGGAACTGGCGGCTCTCGCCGTTCTCTATCAGCAGGTGCTCGGAGATCAGGATGCCACGGGCTTGCCCGATAGCGACCAGCGTGGTCTTGCGCTGGTTTTTGCCGGCTTGCCCAGTATGGTTGACGATCTGCTCGAAGAGCCGAGCGTGACGTTTTTGCGACGCGCCCAGCAGCGTACGTTGGGGGCGATTTCTTTGCCCCAGGTGCGCGATTCATATGTCCAGACGATCGAGTACGCCGGCCTTTCCGTTGATGCGGAGACGGCGAACCTTGCGGCACACAAGAGCATGGGGCATCCCTATATGGTTCAGCTGGTGGGATATTACATGTGGCGGTCTGCTGTCCGGCGTGGCTCGCAGGTCATTGAAAGGCGCGATGTCGAGGATGGCCATGCGGATGCCGTCTCCGAGTCTACGAAGCGGTTGACGCGCCTCTGTATTACGGGTTACGCAGTCCGCAGCGCCTCTTTATCGAGGCCATGGCGGTTGACGAGGACAAGCCGACGCGTATGGCGGATATCATTGAGCGCTGCGACCGTACCCAGAGCTGGGCGAGTAAATATCGTGCAAGCCTGATTCGCGAGCGCGTCATCGAGCTGCCGGATACGGTCTCGTCCGGTTTACCGTGCCCATGCTGAGCAAGTACATTCGCGATTGCGTTTTAATGTGACAAAGGGACTGTCCCTTTGTCACATTCGATCAACAGGAAAGGAAGCGATGACGGTGTCGCAACAGCCAAGTGCTATCGAGGTGCGCGGTGCGCGCGTCCATAATCTCAAGGACATCGATATCGATATTCCGCTGGAAGGCTCGTGGGTATTGCCGGCGTGTCGGGTTCGGGCAAGAGCTCGCTGGCGCTGGGGGTTCTGTATGCCGAGGGCTCGCGTCGTTACCTGGAGGCGCTCAGCACCTATACCCGCCGTCGTTTGACGCAGGCAGAGCATGCTCAAGTGGATGAAGTGCTGCACGTGCCGGCGGCGCTCGCATTGCATCAGCGCCCCAGTGTGCCAGGCGTGCGTTCGACCTTTGGCACCATGACCGAGCTCAACAACAGCCTGCGCCTGCTCTTTAGCCGCTGCGCACATCACGTGTGCCCGCATTGCGGGGCGCGCGTGGAGCCGAGCCTTAACGTGGCCGCGGGCCTGTCGCTCACATGCCCCGCATGCGGGCGCGAGTTCTATGCGCCGGGTGCCGAGGACCTTGCCTTTAACAGTGGCGGCGCGTGTCCTACCTGCGGAGGCACCGGCGTCATGCGCGAGGTGGACGAGGCGAGCCTGGTGCCCGACGAGTCAAAGACAATCAACGAGGGCGCGGTACTTCCCTGGGGCACGCTGATGTGGGATCTGATGAAGCAGGTGGCCGGCGAGATGGGCGTGCGCACCGACGTGCCGTTCAACCAGCTCACGCCTGAAGAGCGCGATATCGTGTTCCATGGCCCGGCAGTTAAGAAGCACATTCTCTACGTTCCCAAAAATGGCGAGGGCGCCACGCCGCTCGACTTTACCTATTACAACGCCGTCTATACCGTCGAGAATGCGCTCGCCAAGGTTAAGGACGACAAGGGACTTAAGCGCGTGGCACGCTTTTTGTGCGAGGGGCCGTGCCGCGATTGCGGCGGCACGCGTCTTTCCGACGCCGCGCGCCAGCCCCAGGTGCGCGGTATCAATCTGGCGCAGGCGGCAGCCATGACGCTGG
>ENA-OQIM01000032-OQIM01000032.1-human-gut-metagenome-genome-assembly--contig:-NODE-32-length-36887-cov-1.624293_pt1 | contig 36887 bp, 55 predicted proteins | sample MGYA00242579_ERZ504744 | MGnify/ENA primary metagenome ERZ504744 (study PRJEB26092, sample SAMD00036441) | human gut metagenome | host: Homo sapiens | study: EMG produced TPA metagenomics assembly of...
CCACATCCGTGTCGCACATGGGCCAGTATCGGACGATCCGGCTTCTTGGGACGACGGTGTATGGTTCATCCAGAAATCCCTATCATCTGGAGGGACAGGCACTTCATGCAATGATCCTTGGATTTGTTCATCCACGTACCGGGGAATATATGGAATTTACAAGCCCCACTTCCGGAAATTATTTTGTTAAATTGCTGACAAAAATTTCGAAAAAAATAACTGGAAAACTTGTGAAATATAGTGTATAATAACTATATTAAAGAGGAAGCGGAGTTAATATTTGCAAATTCGCTGAATCTGAGCAGAAAGGATGTGGCTGTTATGAGTAACAATACAACAAGTTCTATTATTACTATCGGTCGTAAATATGGCAGCGCCGGAAGACAGATCGGCCAGGAAGTTGCTAAATATTTTGGAATCAAATGCTATGATAAAGAGCTGCTGGAGCACGCAGCCAATGACAGTGGGATCTGCAAGGAGCTGTTTGAGCATCATGATGAGAAGCCAACAAACAGTTTTCTTTATTCTCTTGTAATGGATACTTATTCATTTGGGTATTCCTCAGCCGGATTTACAGACATGCCTATGAACCATAAGATTTTTCTTGCACAGTTTGAGGCAATCAAGAAGCTGGCTTCAGAAGGTCCCTGTGTAATGGTCGGCAGATGTGCGGATTATGCACTTGCAGATAATCCGGATTGTTTCAGTGTATTTGTTCATGCAAACCTTGACTGGCGTATCAACCGTATTGCTCAGAAATACAATAAAAATGCCAAAGAGGCTAAGGACATGATCAACAAAACAGACAAAAGCCGTTCCAGCTACTATAATTATTATACCAACAAGAAATGGGGATCTGCGGACAGCTATAATCTTTGTCTGGATAGCAGCAAGCTTGGCATTGATGGAACTGCGAAGGCAATCATCGAAGCCATTCACATTTATGACAGCCTGAAAAAATAAACATCAGATTTTTAGGCACCCTGCCATTTTATGGCGGGGTGTTTTCTGTATCAGCGCGATACCCTGAAGTCGGAATTTATCTTTGCAGGTTATTGGAAAATAATGTTTATGTTTTTTTAGACACAAACCAGAGATGCTATGTTATAATCACCTGGTGGAGGAAATTACTATGAAAATTCGTTGGAACCATCGTTATGTGCAGTTAGGTGTGACTGCATTTCTGGTTATTGCTGCCAGTATTTTATTTTATTACGGGATTTTCCATATGAAATCTCTGATCACCGGAATTAAAACATTTTTCGGTATTATGGCGCCGATCATTTACGGAGCTGCCATAGCATATCTGCTAACCCCCATTGTTAATTTTTTGGAGCGGAAGATCATTTTTCCGATTTTTGAAAAAAGGAATAAAACACTTCAGAAAAAGGGGAGGAAAGTAGTACGCTGGATCTGTGTGATCCTTTCTGTATTTCTTATGTTTCTGGTCATTTATGCCCTTGTCATGATGATCCTTCCTCAATTGATTCGAAGCATCATGAATATTATTTACAGTTCCTCATTACGTAAGTGTAGTGGAAAACTGGTTAAACTCCGTCGTGGAAAAGGGATGGAAATTGAATCCGGATATGATCAGCCAGATCAATCAGTATTCCAGTAGATTACAGGAGTATCTGACAAATACGATCCTTCCCCAGATGCAGTTTATGATGAAAAATATATCCGCAAGCTTTCTGGATCTTCTTGTTTTTCTGAAGAATTTCCTTATTGGAGCGATCGTATCTCTTTATATACTGGCGGATAAAGAGGGATTTGTTGCCAAGGCAAAAATGGCTGTTTATGCAGTTCTTCCAACCAAATGGGCAACCTTTCTTGTTCATTCCATGCGTTTTACGCATAAAACCTTTGGTGGATTTATCAGCGGAAAGATCCTGGATTCCGCAATTATCGGTGTATTGTGTTATGTTGGAACATCGATCATCGGAACCCCATATGCGATTCTGGTCAGTGTGATCGTCGGTGTTACAATGTTATTCCGTTTTTCGGGCCATATCTGGGAGCAGTTCCATGTATTCTTCTTATTTTGCTGGTAGATCCCATTCAGAGTTTGTATTTCCTGCTCTTTATTCTGATCCTTCAGCAGTTTGACGGAAATATCCTTGGACCAAAGATCCTGGGTGAGTCGACCGGACTGTCCAGCTTTATGGTTATTGTTGCAATCATGGTCGGTGGTGGTTTATTTGGAGTTCCGGGAATGATCGTTGGAGTTCCGGTATTTGCTGTGCTGAATGCTGCCGTATGGAAGCTGATCGGACGTAGTCTTGATGAAAAAGATATGTCTGCAGATGCTGAGTTTTATAGAGATATTGATTGTGTAGACCCCGTTTCCGGAAAGGTCCTGCCAATGCCGGTGAAAAAATCCGTATCAAAAGCACAGGAAGTTACAGTAAAAGCGGAAAAAAACAGAATCTGGTCCGGGGCTTGGGATGAAATTAAACAATGTTTACATTTTTAGTTAAATTTATTCAGGCGAAATATATAGGCTTTCGATTGAAGCAGAAAAACAGACGGAGACGGAGGAAGAACAGGTTATGAAATTTGTAATTCAGCGTGTAAATCATGCAGAAGTCAAAAGTGGACGGAGAAATTGTCGGAAAAATCGGAAAAAGGGTTTCTTGTTCTGATCGGCGTTGGCGTGAGGACACCAAAGAGGATGCAGACTGGTATCTGAAAAAGCTTCTGGGACTTCGTATTTTTGAGGATGAAAATGGAAAGACCAATTTGTCCTTGGCGGATGTAAACGGGGAATTGCTTTTGGTTTCACAGTTTACCTTATATGCAAACTGCCGTAAGGGAAACCGTCCAAGCTTTATAGAAGCCGGTGCACCGGATGAAGCAAATAAATTATATGAATATATTATTTCGGAAGCCAGTAAACAGGTTCCGGTTGTAGAACATGGAATTTTTGGTGCAGATATGAAAGTATCTTTGGAAAATGACGGACCGTTTACCGTTATTTTTGATGAAAGCCTCAGAGGGTAACGACAAATAATAATAAAAAGTGCTTCCATAAGGAGGCACTTTATTTACTTGAAAATTTATCAAAAACAGGCAATTTTGTAGGAAGTAGCTGTTTATACTACCCATCTATTTGAAAAACTCGGGTTTGTCGTATAGATATAGATGAGTGTAAAACCACTTCTTTTAACAGGTGTTTCAGGTATTTCCTGCAAATTATGTAAAATTTATATATTAAGGAGTTTTTATGGATAAACAAAATTACTTACCACGAACAAAATGACATTGACAATACTTTAAAACTCCGTGAGGTTTTAAAAACGCTTCCGCCATTTTGCAGGGATTATTTCCGGGCTATCGATGCAACGACTACACCAAGACCAGAATTTCCTATGCATATGACATTCGTATATTTTTCCAGTTTTTACTGGAGCAAAATCCAATGTTCAAAGACAAAACCATGTCGGATTTTACAGTTGATGTTCTGGATCAGGTCAAAGCTGTTGATCTTGAGGAATATGAAGAATTTCTCAAAGTTTATAAATCCGCGGACTCTTCCAAAACGGAAACAAATGGTGAACGTGGCGTCAAACGTAAAATTTCTGCTTTAAGAAGTTTTTATGCTTATTATTATAAACATGAAATGATTACCACCAATCCGTCTGTTCTGATCGATGTGCCCAAGATCCATGATAAGAATATTATTCGTCTGGATACAGATGAGGTTGCCATGCTGCTGGATTATATTGAGCATTGCGGAGATACGCTGACCGGGCAGAAACGGATGTACCATGAAAAAACGAAGGACAGAGATCTTGCTATTGTTACTCTCCTTCTTGGTACCGGGATTCGAGTATCGGAATGTGTCGGACTGGATGTTGAGGATGTAGACTTCAAAAACAATGGAATCAAAGTTACCCGAAAAGGCGGAAATGAAATGGTTGTATACTTTGGTCCTGAAGTAGAAAAAGCGTTGAAGAAATATCTGGAAGTCAGGGAGAATATTACGCCTCTGGCAGGCCATGAGCACGCTCTCTTCTATTCTACCAACGCCGCCGGATCGGTGTTCAGGCTATCGAGAATCTGGTTAAAAAATATGCCAGGGAGATCACAACTACAAAAAAGATCACCCCGCATAAGCTTCGCAGCACCTATGGTACTGCCCTGTACCAGGAAACCGGTGATATTTACCTTGTAGCGGATGTTTTGGGTCATAAGGATGTCAATACTACTAAGAAGCATTATGCGGCTCTGGATGATGCTAGACGGCGTCAGGCGGCCAAGGCGGTACGTCTTCGCGAGGACTGATGAATAATGGGACTGCGGAGCAACTGATTCGTTTGACATGCATTGCATATAAATATAGAGACAGTTAGTTCACATAATATAAATTATGTAAATCAACTGCCTCTATATATTTAATCAGATCAAGAAAATCTCAAATTCCCTGTAGGTTCAAAAAACCTTAAGCAGTGATTATGGACATCTGTATTATATCCATGACCCAAAATCAAAATCCGTACTTAACTTATTTATCAAAATCTGTCTCGAATACACCCTCCGGAGTACGCATGGTAAGAACACCCAGATTAAATTCACTGTCCATAATTGAGATATGATATTCAAAGATCACATCATCATCAAATTTGGAAAGCAGCACATAGCTTCCATTCTCTTTCCCATCGATCTGATCGCAGATGTCGTCGTAAACGTCCTCTCCGGAAATCTTTCGCGGGTATCCGCTTGCTTTGATCTTCTCTTCGATCGCTTTATATAATTCTTCCATACTTTATCCCATATCCTTTCTGATATTAATTTGCTGATAAACCAGATATGTTTTTATCATACCAGATTTATCGGCAAAAATCAGCAAATATTTGGTTGTTTCTGATAAAGTTTCAGATAGAGATACCGATTATAGGATTTGCTGCATATGAAGGATTTTATTTCTTTTCGTAAAGGAATTCTTCCGGCAAAGTTACTTTGAAATCTTTTGCAAGAGCACGGAAGTCATTCGGTGTGATGGTCTGCAGTTTCTGCGGAGCATGGATAAGATCTTAACCAGGATCTCTGCGGATTTTTCAACGGTATGAAGAAGTCCGAAGGTCAGGTCAAAATCCTCGCCTGAGCAGAACATACCATGATGCGCCCAGATAACCACATCATATTTTTTCATCAGTTCAGCGGTTTTGATCGCGATTTCTCTTCCACCTGGAACCATCCATCCGATAACTCCCACACCATCCGGAAATACTACCGGACACTCTGTTGCAGATTCCCAGAGTTCACGGGTGAATACTTTGTCATCCAGAGGAAGAACAAAGGTAAGTGCAATGGTATTGGTGTATGTGCATGGTAAATAACACGATGTTTACCGTTGGTAAGCTTTTTCTTTACTTCATGGTTCATCAGATGAGTTGGGAGCTCGCTGGTCGGTCTTCCTCCCTCTACAAGACCCCAGCGGATACGGTAATTTGTTCCTGTCTCGTCAAGCTCAATGATCGCAAGACATACTTCCGGGTCAACGATGATATTACGGAAGTATTTTCCGCTTCCTGTTACCAGGAAAAACTCTCTGGCAAGTCCCGGAACCTCAACACCGATAGGGTCCATTCTCCTGGCGCGTTCAGTCGTGGACGGATCATCTCTACTTCTTCTGCTTTCAGACGATAACTTAAGTTTCCACCGTTTCTCTCGTGCCATCCCTGCTGATATCCATCGTCTGCCATTTTGATAAAGCCCTGTACGAATTTAGATTCAAGAATTTTCATAATATATTTCCTCCGTGTTTAAATGTGGTTTATTGTTGGGTTTGCGATTGCTTCAATATGCTTTCTTGTTGTTTGTGACTTTATTATATGCCCGATTATGTGGATTTGTAAAGGGCTTTTTGAAAAAATATCAATAAATCCACATGTAAAATACAAAAAATCTTGTAAACATTCAATAAACCACATAAAAATAAACATAAAGCAACAAAAAGCACGAGTGGTCAATAGTAATGACATGTACATTGAATGTGGTTTGATGTTGCTTTGCGATGTGGGATTTATAGTATGGTAGATAAACTTGGAACGCCGAAGAATTGTAAGAAAAGAAAAAACAGGAACATTTCCGTATTCTGTACCTTAGATACTCACACGAAAATATTCCTGCTGGTTTAAAAAAGATTTTTATTTAATTTTTTCGGAAGCATACTGAGATAAGAAGTCTGTACAGTGTCCGACATGTGATATCCCAATATGGCAAGCAGATCTTCCATTTTGGATAAAATTTTCTTTCCGCTCACTTTCCTGCTCTGCCGATCACCTCAAGCCTCCCAGCAAAGTCTCCAAGCCCCTCTACCTGATCCAGACAGGCGGTAAATCTGCCACATTTCATATACTTCGCATTTTCATGACAGACGCTACCGGAGAAAAATCCAGATGGATGAGAATATTTTTAAGCACTTCTGCATCGGATACTTCTGTTTCCAGTTCCATTCGGGACATGGAGATTTTATCCAGTTTGGGCCCCTTAAAATTAATCTGAGTCTTAGAAATACCGGATCTGCAGTCTGTGCTTGTTCGGATACGCAGTGCTTCATCACGTTTTTTTACATCATGATAGACACTGTTAAAATAGGTATCTTCTTCCTGGATCTGTGCTGTCTCCTGAAATCCCTGATCTGTCAGAAATTTCAGGGTTTCCTTAAGATTCTTTAATGGAAGCTTGATCTCAATTTCAAACTGGGCCATGTGATTACTTCAGAATTTCTGCTTTTTTGTTCAGAAGTGCTTCGCAGGCTGCACATGCTGGGCAGTCACAGTATTTTGCACCGGAAGCTTTGATCTCCTCAGCATGAGCCAGGATCTTTTTTTGCGTCATCTGCGCCAAATACCTGTGCGCCCATGTCAGAACCTGCAAAAGAGATCAGTCCGTCGATGGGCATGATATCTGCTTCCAGCTCTTTTACGTAAGCAGTTGCTGCATCTGCTTCTTTCTCAGTTCCTGCCGCATCCAGATAATTCTGTGCCGCTTCTTTTACTTCTTTGCATGCAGATGGTGCCTGAAGAAGATCCTGTGTTAATTCTTTAATTGTTTTTGCCATGATAATTTCTCCCTTCTGATCATAGCACTCCCAGAAATTACTGCATCAAGTTCAGCTGTGCAGAACATGAATGGTTGGAAGTGCTATAATAACAGATAAAATCTGCCTGTTATGTATTGATAACAATATCATACCACAACCCTGGATTATTTGCAGAAAATATTGAGACGTTTTTTTATAAAGGCATACAGGAACATCCGATTCCCAGTCCGTCCGGGCCAATATGGCAGGAAAGTCCAAGGGAAAGATCATCACACATCACATCCATTCCCGGAAAGCTTTCCGGATCTGTGAGATCCAGTCTGCGGTAACTTCCGCAGTGCTGCTGGAGGCAGCCATAAGATATACTTTTCCGGCATCATATTCTTTTTTGAAAGTTGTTTCCAATTCTCTGTGCATAGCATCGATCATGGCTTTTCTTGATTTTTTCATGCCTCTGCATTTCTGGAAAACATCCAGTTTACCGGTTCCAAATTTCATAACCGGTTTGATATTGAGAAGATTTGCGGCCAGTGCTGTGGTGGTATTGATACGGCCTCCCTTTTTCAGATATTCCAGTGTGCTTAATCGACATAGATCACGGTTTTTCACGGGAAGCTTCCAGAATATCCTTGATCTGCGGTGCTGTATATCCATCTTCCACCAGTCTATCGCATCCAGAATGGAACGGTGAAGGGGTGTGGAAACACGCCCGTTATCTACCACATACACTTTGTTTTCGTATTTGGGTTCCTGAGACAAGGCGGCAGCAGTCATGCAGGAACCGCTTAAACTACTGCTCAACGGAATGTAGAGGATCTGATCATAAGATAAAAGCATTTCGTCCCACATTTCCATAACTTCCTGTGGGGAAGGCTGTGAAGTTGAAACATCTGCTCCTTCACGCAGCTTCTCATAAAATCCTGTTCTGGAAAATCCAGGTCTTCATGAAACAGTTCTCCATTCAGATAAAAAGGCATGGGAAGGACATGAATATCCAGTTCCTCTGCTTCTTGTTTTAAAATGCCACTGTGGCTGTCAGCCATGATTCCAATTTTTTTCATTTTCCATTTATCTCCTGCGTAATTTATGAATGTGTTTCGCAACGCGGTTCTTTTTTTATAAAGAGCTACACTTTCACGGAAGCGTTTTTTGTTCAGCTCCCGCATCTGGGAAACCTCGTTTTTCTTTACGAAACCATGACTTTCCATAAAGGTTCTTTGATCCAGCTGGTCCATATATATGGAATAATCCGTATCCTTCTCTATTGAAATCTGTTTGAGAAGCCCGGTACCGATTCCGTTTCTACGGTAATCTTTGCTTACATAAAGAAAGAGGATATTTCCGGGAGTCGGTTTCTCCGGGGAAACAGTCAATTGTTTTTTCATATCCTGAAGTTTGTTAAAATGCTCCAGATTCTTCCGGCCTTCCTTAGTAAACTTCAGGCGCAGGAAATGATAGCCTTTTTTCAAACGGAAAACCGGGGCAAAATGGCCATGAGATTCTTTACCGGTAATGAGCACCCCAACTACCTGATCACGGTAGGTTGCCACGGTAACGCTATCTCTGTATATCATATAGGTGTAAAAGAAAAGTCTGGTCAGATGTTTTTCGGTATGTGTTTCCTCAAACTCCCAGCGGTCTTTATAATTTCTTCGGATAAATTCCCGGATTATTGAAAAATCTTCCTTTTCTGCTTTCCGGTAGGCAGGTGCTTTTTTTAATAACATATTCATATCTCCTGTATTTTTCATAAATAACTATTCTATACTTTAAAAGATGATCTGCAACTTAACATCAACTGTTTCTCAACAATTGTTGAAGTTTATGAAAAAGTTTATATAAAATAAAAACAACGGAAGAACCTCATGAAAAATAAGGTGTCCGCTGTTTTTTGGTTTTATGGATATGTGTAAAATATTTGTTTTACAGTATAACAGTAAAACGACAGCCGCTTCCGGGAATATTTTCCACGGAAACGGTTCCCTTACACAGGTTCAGGATCTGTTTTACAAGGGCAAGTCCAAGACCGTTTCCCTCCTGTTTATGGGAACTGTCGCCCTGGTAAAATTTGTCAAAGATATGTTTCATGGAGTATTCACTGATCTGGGGGCCTTCGTTTTCTATGGAAAAACGAATCTTTTCTCCTTCCGGCATCATCCGGATATAGATCGTACCACCACAGGGACTGAATTTGATAGCATTGGAAAGCAGATTGTCCCATACATGACAGATGAGATTTTCGTTTCCAAGATACTCCACATCCATCATGTCCACATCAAATTCAATTTCTTTTTCTGACCATTTCGGTTCCATCATAACAATGGATTGTCGGATCTGCTCATCCAGACGGTACCAGTTCTGACGGGTCTGGATCGACTGGTGTTCGATCTTGGACAGCAACAGGATATTTCCTGCCAGGTGGGAAAGCCTTCTGGTGTTAAAAAGGATTTTGCTGATGTACTGCTCCTGCTCTTCTGATATAGCATGTCATCATCCTGCAGCAGAGTTGCATAACCCTCAATAGCACTGATGGGAGTTTTGAATTCGTGGGAAACATTGGAAACAAAGTCTGTCTGCAGAATCTCCGTTGCTTCCAGTTCCTGGACCATCAGGTTGAAATTAGAATAAATATCCCGGATTTCCTTCATTTGCTTTTCCGTTTCCAGTCGGACGGAAAAATCGCCTTCAGCAACCTGTTGCATGGCTTTTTTCAGCTTTAGTACAGGACCGAAATACCGGATACTGAGAAAGTTGTTAAGGACACCCCCTGCGGTCACGCTGGCCAGGATGATCCATACGATGTTCGGAACAGCTGAAATATGCAGTACATCCATAACAAGCCAGGATATCAGAGATACACAGACAAGCTCCAACATGATCATAAAGATAAAACGTAAACGAATGCTTAAATTTATGAAGAGTTTCTTTTTCATGCCTTTACCACCTTATATCCAACTCCACGGATCGTCACGATCTTAAAATCCGGATTATCGCGAAAGCGTTCCCGAAGCCTTCCAATGTGGACATCTACTGTGTGGGCATCGCTTGCGGAATCATATCCCCAGATATCATCCATAAGCTGTTGCCGGGTAAAGATTTTTCCCGGAAAAGAAACCATCTTATATAAGAGCATGAATTCTTTCTGAGGAAGTACCATACTTTCCGAGGAGGTGGAGACCGTCAGGGAATCGCACTCCAAAATGGTATCTCCGATTCGCTGTTTCCGCTCATTGATCATCTGTGCTCTGCGGAGAAGTGCACCTACCCGCAAAACCAGTTCATTGATATTGACCGGTTTCACCATATAATCATCGGTACCGGACAGAAATCCCATACGCATATCATCAAAAGCATCTTTGGCAGTGACCATAAGTACAGGAATGGAATCTCCGGCATCTCTGAGTGAGCGGACCAGTTCATAGCCATCCATGTTGGGCATCATTATGTCCGAAATGATCAGATCGTAATAATCTTTTTCCAGGACATCCAGCGCTTCCTGCCCGTCAGAGACCCCTTTTACTGTATAACCGTTTTTTAAGAGGACATGCCGGAAAAGCTGGCGGAGTTCCAGGTCATCTTCCGCAATGAGAATTTTAAACATTTTTACATCCCTATTCCTTGATCTTTTCAATGTCCATGTTTTCAGGCAGGATACAGCTTAAAACAATGGATATGATAAATACAACAGCACTACATTTTACGCAAAAACGGACTGTATGATCGACGGGAAAATATCCCAGATCCCGCTCTCACTTGCTGTGGTGAATCCGATTCCGACAGCAAGAGAAAGAGATAGGCGGCAGCAGTCCGATGTGAAACAAACTACTATTATAAGAAAAATTACGGAATAATCATAACATAGATTCGTTGTGGAAACCAGACAGATTTTGATGAATAAATGTAATAATAGATGAATTAGGTCATATTATGAATATTTATACACGAAAAAAAGAAATACCCTCTTGCATTTTCGAAACTTTTACTGTAGAATTATTAACCAGGTAAACACAAATGTATGCCATACCCGAACACTGATTACAAAGATGTAACCAATCTTAACTGTATCAGTGTTTTTTAATATACAATGGGGAAACGAGGAAAAAAGATTATGGAAAAAAAGCATGAAATGATGAGTCTGGAGGACTCCGAACAGCTGAAAGGCAGAATGAAATTCTTTGAAAAGGAACTGGTAGAGAATCATCACATCGATCCCAACCTTTATGTGGAATACGATGTAAAAAGAGGACTTCGTGATTCCGCAGGTAAAGGTGTTCTCACAGGTCTTACTGAGATTTCCGATGTTACCGGCTATAAGCTGGTCAATGGCAGACGTATTCCTGCAGACGGTGCATTGTATTACCGGGGAATCGATGTGCAGGATATCGTAAACGGACTGAAGGACAGACGTTTTGGTTTTGAGGAGACGATCTATCTTCTGATTTTCGGTAAGCTTCCCAGCAAGGAAGAGCTTTCCAGATTTCTTGAGCTTCTTTCTGACATGGAGGATCTGGGAGGACGTTTTGTCCGTGACGTTGTCATGAAGGGAACCAATGCCAATATTATGAATGCTATGGAGCGCTGCGTACTTGCTCTCTATACATATGATGATAACCCGGAAGATATTTCTGTGGAGAATGTACTCCGCCAGTCTCTGGAACTGATCGCTAAGCTTCCTGAAATCGCGGTTTACTCCTATCACGCATACCGTCATTTCCGTAAAGACGAGACACTTTTTATCCGCAATCCGCAGAAGGGGCTTTCACTTGCCGAGAATATCCTTCTGATGCTTCGTCCGGATGGCAATTATACAGAGCTTGAGGCCAAGGTCCTTGATATCGCACTTGTACTTCATGCAGAGCACGGCGGTGGTAATAACTCTACTTTTACCACACATGTAGTAACATCTTCCGGAACAGACAGCTACTCTTCTACCTCTGCATCCATCGGTTCACTGAAGGGACCGCGTCATGGTGGTGCCAACCTGAAGGTCCAGAACATGTTTACAGATCTGAAGGCCAATGTAAAGGACTGGGAAAGTGATGAGGAGATCACGGCATATCTGCAGAAAATACTGAATAAAGAAGCATTTGATCATGCAGGTCTGATCTATGGTATGGGACATGCAGTTTATACACTCTCCGATCCGCGAGAAGTGATCCTGAAACGTTTTGCACAGGCTCTTGCAGAGGAAAAAGGAATGATAGATGAATTTAAACTCTATGATAAGGTTGAGGGTATTGCCGGAAAACTGGTCATGGAACACAGAAAGCTGTTCAAAAATGTTGCGCAAATGTTGACTTCTACAGTGGCTTCGTTTACTCAATGCTTGGTAATTCCGGAAGAACTTTTTACTCCGATCTTTGCCATCGCACGTATGCCTGGCTGGAGTGCACATCGTCTGGAAGAGCTGATCAGTGCCAATAAGATCATCCGTCCTGCTTATAAGTATGTGGGGCATCATGCAGATTTTGTACCTTTTGATGAGAGATAATAAACAGAATGATAAAAGCAGTGGGGATTTCTGACCTATTTAAGTTGGAAATCTCTGCTGTTTTTTTTGTTCTCCTAAATTACAGAAAAACAGAATATAACTATACATAATATATATTATGATAAAATAAATATCTGTTTTCACAAAAAACAAGGCTCACCGCATAAGATATGATCGGATTGCCTTGTTTTTTATGGAATCTTACTTTATTATTCCTTTCCTATCGGAAGCTCTTCAGCCAGTTTACAAGAGAATCATGCCAGATGTTGTCGTATACGGTCTTTTCATCTGGTCATCTACGGGTCCGTTTCCTGCCATTTTTGCAGGATAGCAGCCTGAAGTTCGCCTACTGTCATTTCTTCTGGTGTTTTGTGCGGATTTGGCGCAGTGACCGTTTCCGTTTCCTGTGTATTGGAGGATTCTGCTTCAGGAGTTGACGGAATATCCGCTGCGTTTGCTGTATTGTCAGAAGCTTTATCTGTATTTTCAGCGTTTTGAAGCTTCTTTTTCCGGGGCAGCTTCTGTTACAGTGCTGTTTTCAGCCGCCTGCTCCTCTTCTGCCTCAGATGCAGCGTTTTCGTTCTCTTTTGCTACGGCAGTTTCCAGAACATTAGTCTGAACCGGCTTATATTCCGGCATATCTCCTGCAGGAAGCCAGATCTCACCGCTGTTTGCTGCAACACGGACACGGATCCGTCCGCCCTGTGACGGAACCTTCTGACCTGTAGGGCACCTACGTATTCCGGAGCACTTCCTGTTGGAAGGTTCATCTCTGAATCACTGTCATCATTATTCACAGTAACGATCACTCGTATGCCTTCCAGATCTCTTGCAAAGGCAAACTGACGGTTTGTAAGAGCCAGTTCTGCGTAGGAACCATAGCTTAATGCAGGAGTTCCCTGGCGGACCTTTCCGAGGGCTGCGATCAGTGCAGTACATGGGTTCTTTGTTGCAGCATCCGCATAATCGTTAAGATCAAGTGCCGGACGTAAGCTGGCATCGGAAAATTTTTCTTTTTTTCCGTCAATACCAAATTCTGAGCCGTAATAAATGCTTGGAACGCCAGGTAAAGTATAAAGAAGTACATGTACAGGAGCAAAATGTGCTTTGTTCTGCAATTTGGTATGAATTCGCTCTACGTCATGGTTGTCCACGAAATTGTAGAGGTCCAGATCTCCCATATTCTGAAGATATTTTACTGTATGAGCAATTTCAAAATAGTTGTGGTCATTATGTCCGCTGTAAAGTGCCTTGTGAAGGGCATAGTTGGTTACACTGTGAAGAGTCTGTCCGTTTACCCAGCGGCTGTAATCTCCGTGAATGACCTCTCCCATAAGCCAGAAGTCTTTCTTAACCTCATCTGCGGTATGACGTAGAATACGCATGAAATCAAAATCCAGAACATCAGCGGCATCCAGGCGGATTCCATCAATATCAAATTCGGAAACCCAGAAACGGATCACATCACAGATATAGTTCTGTACTTCCGGATTGCGCTGGTTCAGCTTTACAAGAAGATTGTATCCACCCCAGTTTTCATAGGAAAAACCGTCATTATATTCGGTATTTCCGCCGAAATTTACATTGCAGTACCAGTTAACGTAAGGGGAATGCTCACGGTTTTTCTGGATATCCTTAAAAGCGAAGAAATCACGGCCTGTATGGTTAAATACACCATCAAAGATCACGCGGATGCCTTTTTCATGGCAGGCTTTTACAAAATTGGTGAGATCTTTATTGGTTCCAAGACGGGAATCCAGTTTTTTGTAATCGGTTGTCTCATAGCCATGTCCGACACTTTCAAAAAGCGGCCCTATATATAAGGCAGTACATCCGATCTCTTTGATGTGGTCAATCCACGGCAGCAGTGTGTTCAGTCGATGTACAGGAGTTCCGTAATCATTTTCTTTTGGAGCGCCTGTAAGTCCAAGTGGATAAATATGGTAGAAGATTGCTTCGTTGTACCAGCTCATAATATTACACCTCTGTTCTAAAAATTTGCAATTTCCTGATAATTAGAGAAATTACACAAATATCTTCTCTATAATACCAGATTCCTATAATATAATCCAGAATAAATCAGCCAGTTTTTCAGCGAAAAATCCGGCAATATTGCTAATTGCCGGATCTTACCTGATGGACATATGTTTATTCGTCAAATTCTGCAGTAACTATAAAGCCGCGTGGCGTATGCTCAATGCTTTTGATGATCCCCTCTTTGGATCTGATGCGGTCTGCGTTTCTGTAGCAGCCAGACATGGCTACTGCAGGCTCAATGATATAGCTGTAGTTTGTGGCAGAGAGAAATTCGGAGATCTTTACTTTATCTCCACCTGTATCAGCCCTGTCTTTCCATTTTAAATTTTTCTTCTCGCATAAACATGCCTTCTTTCTGTATAAATACGCAATGTGAATATATCTGTAAATACAATTAATTACATGTTTAAGATCTTTAAGAACCGGATGGGATCCGTACCAGAAGCTTCTGTCCGTCTTTTTCTACTGCTGTAAGAACGGGAATATGTTTTTTTCGCAGAGCATGAACGATGGGATACAGGGAAAACATGGCATTATCTGCAAAAACTGCTTCCGGTTTGTAGCGGAGGATTTCTTTAATCCTGTCTTTTATAAAGCTTTTCCATTCTGTCTTTTCCATTGGAGAGTTCTCCGTAGATTCCGTTCAGAGTCAGCTCCGGTAATTGGGGAACCGGCAGATGTACGATCCTGGCAGAAGAAAGATCCGGAAGCTTTTGAAGCAGCATGTCTGTTTCTTTATTTCCGCCAAGGCTTACGATCACAGCTTCTTCATGGAAGGCGGCAAGACTGCTCCTGCAGGCAAGAACAGAATCCTCAAGGGTTCCGCAGGTCATGAGAAATCCTCCTTTATGACAAAAGGCTGCACTTTTAAGACCGGTTACCAAAGATAACTCTTCGCCTTCCAGGCCAAGCCAGGAAGAAGGAAAACTGCATTTGTAATTCATGGAATATTCTTTTTTCTGTGGCTGGATACAGTAACCGCCCCGGTTGGACGGAAAGATCACAAAAGCAATGTTAGTTTCCGAAAGGCGTTTTTGGCAGGGAATAAATTCCGGAAGTATAAGGATATTGGTATTTTCTGCCGGGGTATCGCCCGAAGCCAGGGAAGCAGCATGTTCTGTAAGAACTTCTTCCACCCGTCTGTCTGCACGTTCATTTCCAAGGTAACGCTCGAATTTATTTTCCAGGATCATACCTGCCACACTGACTGCCTGGAAAAAGGCTTCGTCATTGCTGCTTTTGGAATCCCATCCCGGATTAAAATTGCCGATCAGTGTGGCAAGTTCATTTTTTTCACCGGTATTATCATTGATATCCAGAGGCTGGACAAAGGATTCATCGAATTTTAGTGCCAGCTCCTCACCTAGGATTTCCGGTCCAAGCTTTTCCCAGAGAAGGCCGAAGGCGCATATGGGACGCCATTATCGCGGATACGGCTGTCTTTCTGATGATGATCATACTGTCCTCTGCCAATATCAAAAACAAGACCTTCATAGTTTTCAGGAACCTGGTTTCCACGTGTGATGGTAATCTCGGGATTCAGATATAAAAGCAGAGCGGCAGAAAAAACATCGTCTGCGTGAAATTTTCCGCTGTGGGTGAATGCGGATGCATTTTTTGTTTGATTTTTTCCAGTAAATGATTCATATGAAACGCTCCTGTGTGTTTATTCTGCTCTTCAGTATACCACAGAAATGAAGAATAAACAAAGTTTCCTACAGTTAAAAAGGATCCGTCCTGAGGACAGATCCCTTTAAAAATTTACGTTCTTTTATGCTTTATGTACAAAATAGGACGTTCATATTCAATTTTATTATAATGCGCAGATAATTTTATCCTGATATGCTTCCGGAACTTCTTCTTTATCCAGAGACATACTGATAATAAAGGAAACTTTGAAGGTTTTACCGATGGCACTTAACTGATCCAGTGTTTCGGTTGCATCCTTTCCTTCAAGCTTGGCTGTTGTAAGGAAGCTGTCCAGATATACCTGCTCCAGATCATGATCCTGAGAGAGGATACCACAGATAAATCCTACAAATTCGTCCGCATTTTTAACCGGAAATCCGGAAACATCGATAAGGCGGACCTTGTTGTTCAGCTCATACATGTGCTTGGTGCTCTTGTCTAAGTAAACAATACTACCGTTGGCGTCCTTAACAGCTCCGTTTACTTTGTCTAACAGTACTTTTGTTTTTCCTTTGCCTTTCTTTCCTACGATCAGTTCAACCATCCTGTTTTCCTCCTTAGACACATATAATAATTTTGAATAAAATTGCTATTGATATGCTTCAAATTATAGTGCATTGTGAATAAAATTGCAAGGGCTTTTTGAAAAAAAAACTGGTAATTTTAATCAAGCTTTACTACTCTCTTTCATTTTCCATTTGTGCTTTTGCTTTCCTTCCAATCCGGGCAGTGCTGTTCATGATACTGGCCCGGGTAACTTTGTCGTTTCCGTACTTCAGACGGATGGAATCCAGTGCTGCATCCAGTTTCTGCTGGCGTTCCTTCTTGTGAGTATCCTCAAAAAAGGACAGCTGTTCAAAGGAATCATCCGTAAGACCGGTCAGTGATACTCCCAGGAGCCGGAGTGGCTGTCTCATCCAGGACTCCTGAAAGAGGTTTTGGGCATTTCTGTAAATCTCTTCTGTGATATCGGTGGCATTTGGCAGTTTAGTCTGATGAGATTTGTTTCGAAAATCCAGGGTACGGAAGGTTACAGAAATGCAGGTGCATTTTTTCTTTTTGCGGCGCATGCGGGCGGCCAGAATATCGCATTGTTCCAGCAGGATCGGAAGTGCCTGCTCCAGTGAGACCAGATCATCGTTAAATGTAGTTTCCAGACTGAATCCTTTTGCTTCATCAGGTTTTGCTTTCACAGGGGAGTCATCAAGGCCACGGGCATACTGATATAACTGCTGTCCTGCTTTTTCACCGAGAAGTGCCTGTATCTTTGCTTTTTTTTTCATGAGCCAGATCTCCGATGGTTCTGATCCCTGCATCCTGCAGTTTTTTTTCAGAGGATTTGCCAAGAAAAAAGAAGCTCTCTCACTGGAAGAGGCCACATTTTTACAGGGATTTCTTCCGGAAATAAAGTATGCACCTTATCTGGCTTTTCGAAATCAGAGGCCATTTTTGCAAGAAGTTTATTGGTGGAGATGCCGATATTTACGGTAAAGCCGAGTTCTGTACGGATCTTATCCTTCAGCTCATGGGCAGTTGCCACCGGATCCGGGTAAATATAGGAGGTTCCGGTCATATCCAGAAAAACCTCATCAATGGAAAAGGATTCCATTACCGGTGCATAGGACCCACAGATTTTTTTGAAGGCTCTGGAACATTTATCGTATAATTCAAAGTCAGATGGAACGGCCACAAGATTCGGACATTTGCGAAAAGCCATAGCCATAGGTTCTCCTGTCTGGATTCCGTATTTTTTTGCAGGAATGGACTTGGCGACAACGATGCCGGTACGTTTACTGGGGTCTCCGCCAATACAAGAAGGGATGTCTCTCAGATCCGGAAGTCCCATCTTTACTCTTTTTGCTGCTTCCCAGGAAAGAAAAGCACTGTTTACATCAACATGAAAAATCAATCGTTCCATATAGGGTTCTTCTTTCAATTGTATAAAGTGTGTCTGTTATATCTATTTACAGATTTTTGCAGACAGCTGATCAAAAAGGTTTCGATATTCCTCTTCTACCTGTGAAAAAGGGTATTGCCGGTATTGGATCGGAACATGGACAACCGGTTTTGGAGTGTCCGGTGTTTCATTCAGAAGATATTTCAGGTCATACCAGAGCAGGTCATTGTCGATCTCCTTCAGCTTCTGCTCTTCTATGGCAGAAAGTCCGGATCCCAGATATTTCTGATAGATAATGTTTAAAAGAGCTTCCTCCTGTTTCCGATACTCAGGAAGACTTTTCTTAAATGGTCTTGGAACATCGGACATATAACATTCGCTGGCATCGTGAAGAAGGGACGCCAGTATAAGACGGCCGGAATAGCCACGTGCTTCGGCTTCTTTGGCACAGAGGATGCAGTGCTGCCCTACAGAGAAAAGTCCTTACATGACCATTTCCGCGGCATAGAAGAGAAAGTGCGTGTGCAATGTCCTCAATGCAGATCAGCTCTTCGTCCGGATGTGTCGGATCAAAATGTTTTCCAGTGTATGTGGTAATGCAGTCGCCCATAAAATGTTACGCCTTTCTTTAAGTTATGAATAAATATGATTATTTATTATAAACACCCAGAGAAAGTGTGTCTATATGATCGCGAAATAAATTTCGGGAACTGTTACAGAAAAACAAAAGAAATACATGGCTGTTTTACAAATATGAGTGATTCTGTGCTATAATACAAAAAAACGACAGGGAGATCATCAGCGATGAAACATATGGAAGAAATGAAGATTGCCGGATTAGCCATGGCATTATGTATCGTGATGCTGGGAATCTATATTGTCGTCCCAAAGGATGGAACGGTTTCTCATCTTACTGCTATTCCGGATAATAATGCGGCGGAGCCTGTTACAGATTCTACATCAGAGGGAACTGCTGATGCGGATTTTCCAATCTATACAGAGGACAGCTACAGCAGTGAGCCCGAGAGTTCTGACGATACTGGGGACGGAGATTCCTACACGGAAGAGCGACTTATGATCCAGGTGATAATTCTTACGACGGCAATACGGATAGTGAAGCAATGGAGCAGATACTTCAGATACATCTTCAGATGGAACCGATGAAGACGCAGGCAATTATGAAAATCCGGACAGTGGCTCCGGTGAAGTGGTCGATGACAATGATTACAGTGGTACTTCGGATACGGATCTTGATAGCAGTGAGACCGAAGATACCGGCAGTGATGGCACTGATGATATAGTAGAAATTAACTGAATGTAAAAAAAAGAATAAAAAAGCAGATCTGCGAAATAAAATTTCAAACAGATCTGCTTTTTTGTTTTTTGTATGGAATCCTGTCAGTTGATGTTCTGGAGCAAGGATGTCATTTCCTGATAAAGAACATCCTTTGAGGACGCACCCATGACGATGGAAATAAATGGCTTCCCATAAGCATTCTGGCTTAAAAGTGCCAGACAGTTACCGGCTTTATCGGTTGTTCCTGTTTTTCCTCCAAGGATAGTGACATCCTTAGGAGTTGCTGCCTCTCCGGTAAGATAATGATCTGTAGCGGGTAAGGTAGCACTTGCATCGGAGCCATCGGAATGCTTATAGCTAACTGTATAAGATGCCATTTGTGTGATGTCTGTAAACTCCGGATAATTCAAGGCTTCTTTCAGCATCAGATAAATGTCATAAGGCGTTGTATAATGATTTTCGTCCTGAAGACCATGGGGATTGGTAAAGTGAGTTCCTGTACAGCCAAGTTCTGCAGCAAAGCTGTTCATCATCTCTACAAATTTATCTGTTGATCACCTATATGTTCCGCAATGGCAGATGCTGCATCATTGGCAGAATAAACAAGAAGACAATGAAGAAGCTGATCCATGGTAACCTGATCTCCCGCCTGGAAACCAGCTACCTGAGAACCGGATTCCAGGGTAACATTCTCCTGTGAGATCGTTACTGTATCGTCCATGTTTCCATATTTCAGTGCAAGCATAGCTGTCATGATCTTTGTGATGCTGGCAGGATAAACCTTGTTGTAGGCACCTTTTGCATAGAGTACCTTTTTATCACTGAGATTCAGAAGCACACCGGACTGGCTGTCATCCAGACTGACAGAATCCAGAGCAACATCTTTTGTAACAACACAGAGATCATGGGCGAAACCTGCCGCGCGCTGCTCTTCTTTGGAAGTCAGAGTATTATCAAACTCGGAGAATGCATTGAAAGAATTTGCAGGAGTAGAAAAATCTCCGCCCTTCAGCATGTAAACACCAAAACCGCCAGCTGTGCATAGTACGATCAGCAGAAGAAGGAGAAAAATGGTGTTGCGGATCCTTTTACGACGCATCCGTTTCATCCGGGTATTTTGAGCTTTACGTCTGGCAGAAACAGTTCTGTCAGAGGCATGGAAGTTGTTTTTGTCCCCTTGGAAGCTGTATGTGCAGCCCGGGAAGCCTGACCTCTGGAAGGATTGCCAGAACGTATATGATTTTTTACAGGTTCTTTACGTGTCATAAGTATTCCTCTTTCCGAAAGTAGGTATCCGATTTCTGACCTTTTTTCTGTAATTCTTTATTATATGCACTGCTCTGCAGTCCTACATTGAGAACAAGTCCCATACCCATAAACAGACTGATCAGAGAAGTAAGACCATAGCTTACAAAAGGAAGCGGAGTACCTGTGTTTGGTGCAAGGCCGGTAGCAACACAGATGTTGATGAAGCTCTGTATGGAAACAATGCTTCCAACACCGCAGCATATGATCTTACCGGCAAGATCCTTGGCCCGCAGGCTCATACGGATACATTCAAAGGTGATCAGAAACAGCAGCAGTACGATCAGAGTACAGCCGATAAATCCGTACTGCTCTCCAGCCACCGCAAAAATAAAGTCGGTCTGATTCTCAGAAACAAAGTTCCATCATTTACGGATGTAACACTGGTGTCATTACTGAAAGCACGTCCCACAAGCTCTCCGGAGGCGATGGCTGTTTTTGAGTTGTTCTGCTGTTCAATATCATCTGCGTATTCTTCGTTCTCCGGATACAGGAATGACATGATACGGTTTCTCTGGTAATCCTGTATCAGTTTCTGATCCGGCTGCACGATAATGGACAGAAAGATGATGGCCAGAGGAATCGCGATCAAGGCTACACCTCCGATGATCTTATAACTAAGTCCTGCGATGTAGATCAGAATACAGAACAGGACTGTTACGGTGATGGTGTTTTTCATATCCGGCTGTACATAGATCAGCATCAGTGGGATGACCAGAAGGACAGCTGATTGTATCAGAGTCTTTAAGGTATTCAGATCTTCCTCATGATCCATAAAAAATTTGGCAAAAAACAGGATAATGATGATCTTTGAAAGCTCGGTAGGCTGGAAACGGATAAAACCTAAATCCACCCATCTGGCAGCACCATTGGCGCTGGATCCGAAGAACCGGACAGCCAGAAGCATAACGATATTAAATCCATACATGATCCATTGAAAATTCAGCAGCCAGGAATAATCCATCAGTGAAAGGATCAGCATAAAGACTACACCGATGATCACACCCAGAAGCTGACGTGTGCGAAGGTAGTCGGCAGCTGTTCCTACAAGCTGAATTCCAATAAAGCTGATCGCCAGGAGAAAGATCACCAGTCGAAAATTGTAAAACCGCAGCTTATACTGTTTAATCATAAATTATGCATCTCTTTTCTTAAGTACGGGTATGACTGCATGCAGAACAGGTGGTTCCTGTGTGATCTGTATGGTCACCCCTGGTTCATCAATTACAACGTATTTTTTTACGGCATGTATCAGATCGTTCCGTAAAAGCTTCATCATCTGTGGAGAACAGTCTATGCGTTCCGATACAAGAAGAAGCTTCATCCTGTCGCGTGCATAGCCTGCAGAGTGGTTTTTCCCGGAGAAAAATCCCATAATCATTCCTCCTGTGATGAAAAATGTCAGACAGCAAAGCGTCTGTTATTTTCGAAAAATGCTGCCAAGACGGTGGAATACACCATTTTTTCGACGCACAGTAACATAAGGGACCTCTTCGCCCATAAGCCTCCGGCAGATATTGCGATACTCTTCTTCTGCCTGGGAATTTTTTCCGGATAAAGGTTCTCCCTGATTTGTGGAGATCACGATCTGTTCATCATCCAGGATCGCACCGATCAGATCTACAGCCAGGATTTCCAACACATCTTCTACGGACATCATATCACCTCTGGCGATCATTTCCGGTCGAAGCCGTTGATGATCAGCCGGATATCACGGAGCCCTCCGGACTCCAGCAACCCGATGATACGGTCTGCATCCCGGATCGCGGAAACTTCCGGTGTGGTCACGACCAGTGCACGGTCCGCTCCGGCTACTGCATTTTTGAATCCCTGTTCAATTCCTGCCGGACAATCCAGAAGGACATAATCGAATTCTTCCCGGAGATCATCGGTAAGCTTGATCATCTGTTCCGGAGATACGGCAGTTTTGTCCTTGGTCTGGGCAGACGGAAGAAGATACAGTTCTGAATGCCGACGATCCCGGATCAGTGCCTGTTTCAGGCGGCAGCTCCCATTGATCACATCAACCAGATTATAAACAATACGGTTCTCCAGTCCCATGACAACATCCAGATTTCGGAGTCCGATATCGGTATCTACAACTGCAACCCTTTTTCCCATGGCAGCCAGTCCGGTCCCGATATTTGCCACGGTGGTGGTTTTTCCAACACCGCCTTTTCCAGATGTAATGACAATGACTTCACTCATGTTTTCTGATTCCTCCTATAAAATGTTCCACACTTCTGGTATCCTCATAAAGTTTGTTTAGTCATTCGATACATTACTGGTATCGCTTGCTGCATAGCCAGTGAGAATGGTGCTTTCATCTGCAAGTCCGAAAATGTATTTAAAGATATCATTAGCTGCAAGGCAGGCATTACCGGATGCATATCCGTTTGCGATTCGTACAGATATTGCGTACTTGGGATCAGAAACAGGCGCATATCCGATAAAAAGTGCATTGTTCGGATGATAATAGTCAATCTCGCAGTACCGGTTTTTCCTGCTACTTCAACTCCAAGTCTGTTAAACTGATCATGAGTCTGCACCACACGATACATACCGTCATGGATGTCATCCCAGATATTGCTGGAAAGATCCAGCTGTCCAGCTGTTTCGGAAGGATATTCCTTTATAAGTTTTCCTTTGGAATCCGTCACACGGTCCAGAAGGGAAAGCTTATAGATCGTACCGGAAGTGGCGATCGTTGACGCATAACGTGCAAGCTGGCTGGTCGTAAACGCATTGGTACCCTGTCCAATATAGGAAGGGACGGCGTTTTTGTCAGAAACCTGCGGAGAAGCTTCGGAAATTTCAATGCCGGTTTTCTGATCCAATCCCATGAGGGAAGCATATTTCTGAAGCATTCCAAGACTTCTGGCTTCAGAAAAGTTACCTTCGGAATCTTTACCAAGTTCGAAACCAATCGTAGTGAAAAATACGTTACAGGACTGCTCAATGGCTTCACGGATATCAAGAGAACCGTGGCCCTGTTTATTCCAGCAGTTGATCGGAGGTGTTACAAGGTCAAAGCTTCCTGTACATTCAATATATGTGCCATCATCTATTACGCCCTCAGACATGCCGGCAACAGTAGATAAGATCTTTAAGGTAGATCCTGGAGCCGTCTTCTGCTGTGTTGCCTTGTTGAAGAACGGGCTGGAAAGATCTGTGGAAAGCTTTGCATAATAATCAGTATCCATATTGTTGGTCAGACGATTATTATCATATCCCGGATAGGAAACACATGCGAGAACATTTCCGGTTGTAGTATCTGTGATCACCGCAGATGCAGAGCACGGAGCCAACGCAAGCTGGCCGGTGTGATCTCAAGATTTGCGATCTTGCGATACATGAAGGTGTAGGCATCAAGACCACCGGAGGCCATTGTCTGATACAGCTCGTCTTCTTTGGAAAGAACGCCCTGTTCATAGAGAACAAGACACAGATCTTCTCCACTGATGGTGTCTTCCTGAAGCATATATTTATACAGAAGCTTTGAAAAGCCTGTATCTGTTTTCAGGTAATCAATGATATAGGCGGTAAGAGCCTGATAGATCTCTTCAGAATCCAGATATTCTCCGGAGGTTGAGATCTGGGAAATATCGATCCAGTTCTGACTGGCAGCGTAGTTCAGATAATCCTTCAGACTGATACTCTGATCATTTTTCCAGGCTTTGTATGTTTCATCCGCGGTATCAATGGAATCACTTTTCAGTACCTTCAAGGTATTGGTAAGAAGATCATCACAGATATAGGTAAGATATTCCTGCATCTGCGTATCTTCATCCTTATAGGCTGGAGGATTGTCGCCTGTCAGCCTGTTACTTATTGTATCAAAAACCTGTTGCTGTTTTTGCTGAAATTTGACGTATAAATTTTTTTCTGTGTCGGAAGCATCTGCATCACTGAATTTATTGATATCGATCACACTGTTTGCGATCAGTGCATTGTATACATCATAGATTGGGATGGTGATCTTACTTGCATCTTTCTCTGCTTCATAATCAAAGCTTTTATTCGGTGTCAGTTTAGAGAGGACAATACCAGCAACACGCTGTTCCAGGATCTGGTAAATACTCTTCTGCCAGTCGGAATCAATGGTCAGATAAACATCGTTTCCGGCCACAGGATCAACAGTTTTAGAATTGTCGATGTCAAGGACTTTACCAAGATTATCAACTGTGACCGTTTCTTCTCCGTCTTTTCCCTGAAGTTCAAGCTCCATATACTGTTCGATTCCGGCTTTTCCAACAACCGCATCATTGGAATAATCAGGATTATCCTTACGAAGGGTTTCCAATTCCTCAGAAGAGGCCTGGCCTGTGTAACCGAGGATCGCGCCATACTCTCATCGTCCACATATTTTCTGGTGGAATCTTCTACAATGTCAATACCCTGGAGAGCGGCCTGATTTTCTTTTATGGCTGCCACAGATTTTTCACTGACATTTGTTGCAATGGTCACCGGCATATATTTCTTGAAACTGTTGGTGTTCAGCTGATAGCGCATGATCGCAATTTCGAGGATTTCCTGTTTGGTAAGCTCTTCCGGAAGAGAATGTGCGGCAAGTTCTTCCGGGGTGTAGGCATCTTTTCCGTAAAGAACGATAGAAAATCCGCTGCTTCCGGTAAGATGATCCATGATCTGGCTGCGGTTGCGTTTTTCTGCTCCTCACTGAGATCATCAATCTGTGCTTCTCCGTAAATATCCGCACGGAAACGGTTAAAGAGTAAATCCTTCATCTACATCAAAAGCATAGTCGCCATGATCATTGACGGTAATATGAAAATTATCAGATAAGCTGTCCCCGTTTTTGGAAAGGATCTGTAATACCTGGTAGGCGATACCGTTCAGAGTCAGATTCTTTTCTCTGGTGCTGTTGTATGTACCGCTATCTTCGAATGTGACAGAATATGCAAGTACATTGGAGGCGACAACTGTGCCGTTACGGTCATAAATATTACCACGGGTGCTTTTGATCACGCGTGTTTTGGTGGTACGTGTCTGAAATTTACTGATGTAATCCTCTCCTTGTATGATCTGCAGACTGAAAAGCTGCCGGACCAGGACAGATGACAGAAAAATAAATACGATCACAAGAACTGTAGTACGTTTCAGACGGATTTTTTTGATGATTTTTTTTATTTTAATTCCCAAATAGACTCACTTTCTTTCCTTACAGTATCCATTAAGTGGTAGTTGATCCAGTAAAATACCCGGTATACGATGATGGTGAGAAAAACCGTATATACAATCTCGGGGATAATGATCCTGTATATGTAGGTCCAGAATCCAAGACGGCCTCTGAGCAGAAACTGGAGGCCATACACAGCCAGATATAAAGAAGATCTGTTCCTGCTACAAGAAAAAGCGGAACTTTCAGATCATCATCATAAAAAACTGCGGAATGCATAGCCGCTGATAAAACCTATATACATATAGATCAGTGCATAAAATCCAAACAATGATCCATAAAAGAGATCGACAAAAAGCCCGGAAAAAATCCAGTCCACAGACCGACTTTTCTTCCACGCATAAGTCCCATGGATACACACAGGATCAAAAGCAGATTTGGAGTGATGGATCCAATGGAAATACGGTCCATTACTGTGCACTGAAGGAGAAAACAGACAATGATAGTGATAAATAATATAATCCTATTTTTCATTGGACGCATCCTCCGATTTGTCTATCGCGTCCTGTTTATTGGTGGTGATCACAAATACATCTTTCAGATGACCGAAATCAACCGGTGTAACGATCGTACCTGTTTTTGTCAGGTTATTGGGATCCTGCTGGATCTCACTGACATAACCAATAACAGTCCTTCCACATATTTTTCACTGATGTTCGAGGTGACAATACGTTCTCCGACTGTTACCTTGTTATCCTGATCGTAAAGCTGCTCAAAGCTTAATTTGCCTTCATCGATCAGTTTCAGATCTCCAGTGACAACGCAGTTGTCGGAAGTACTGACTGCCATGGCACTGACATTGCTGCTGTCATCGATGATGGAACGGACAGTAGCCCAGGAAGGTCCCACTTCTGTAACGATACCCACAAGACCCTTTCCGGCGATCACGTTGTTATCAACCCGGATCCCGTTATTACTGCCTTTGTTGATCATAAAGGTATCATACCAGTTTCCGGGATCTTTGGAGATTATCCTTGCGGCAACCTTGGGATAGTCGGTATATTCCTGATCAAGATCGTAAAGTTCCTTCAGGCGTGTGAGCTCTGTCTGGTCCTGGATCAGGATGTTATTCTGTTCCGTAAGACTGTTGATCTGACTTTTCAGCTCTTCGTTTTCCTGAAGCACGTCCTGTTTATCACGAAGATTGTTTTTTACATTTCCAAATATATCGCTGACACCGGCGATCCCCTTTTCAAAGGGAACGATAAGAAAACCGGCTGCTTCCTGAAGTGGTGCGGAAGAGGTTCCGGAGGCTGCTGTAGCTACGATGCAGCTTCCACAGAAAAATGTCATGATTACCAGAAGATGTTTACTTTTTAAATTAAAATGAAAACGCACTTTTTTTCGGATGTTTTTCATTATATATGCCCCTTTACAGTTTTTTCTGCTTTACCGGCTGGGCCCATTTGCGCAGGTTTCTGTCGCGGATGATCTTTTCCAGGCCGTATGCTGCAGAAGTTTCATACAGATCAGAAAGATTAAAGGCAAATCCGGTATAGCTAGCCAGATAGTTATCTATATAAGGAAACCGTGTGCTGCCGCCGGTCAGATAAATGCCCTCTTTTGCGATATGATAAGCGATCTGTGGCGGGGTACGTTCCAGAAAAGATTTCATTTCTGCTGCGATCTGGTTCACACAGTTGGCGATCCCTTCATTGACAACGTAGGCAGAAATAACTTCTTCTCGTGGAAGTCCGGAAATACTGTCGATCCCGACTACTTTTCGGGCTTCTTTTTTTCTGATCATTCAGTCTTCCCATAACTACTTTCAGACGTTTTGCAGTTCGTGTTCCAATCTGAAGATTATAATGTTTTCGGATTTCGCTGCAGATAGATTCGTTCATCTGTCTGCCTCCGATGGGGATCTTACGGCTGATGATGATCTTGCCGTCGGTTATGATGGAAAACTCTGTACTCTGTGCACCGATGTTTACGATCATGCTGCCTGATTCTTTCAGGTCGATTCCATGGCAATGGCATCTGCAATAGGGGACTCCACCATAAAAACACGGTTTTTCCGCAGCCAGTGACCATTGACAGATGATAGTATGCCCTCTTTTCGATAGCAGTCATATCAAGTGGTACGGAGAAATACATGTCTGCTCCGAGACCGGATGTATGATCGATTTTTTTTATCATGCTGTAAAGGACGATCTCTTGCAATTCCAGATTTGCCAGCATACCGAAAGCCATAGGAGAATTTACGGAAATATCTGCAGGTGATTTTTCAAACATTTCATAAGCTTCGTTCCCTATGGCAAGGATCCGGCGTCCTCTGTAGGCTACCATGTTCTTTTCTATGTAACTTTTGTTTCTGAAAAATGAATAGACTTTTACAGAGCTGCTTCCAAGGTCTACTCCGTAATTATTTCTAAAAAGCATAAATCTGTCCCTTCACTTAAGTATATTCATCAAAAATCCCTTTTTCGCGGAAACTGACATACCTGTGATCACCATGATGATATGATCCAGAAGATGGATGCCGAGGAGTTCACCACAATGATAGATCCGTTCCGTAACATCCAGATCAGCCTGGCTGGGGGAGGGATCGCCTCCTGGATGATTGTGGACCAGGATCAGGTTCACCGCCCGATACTTTACAGCTTCTACAAAGACTTCTCTTGGTGTGATCAGTGTGGCATTGACTGTACCGCGGCTTAAAAGCTGTTCCCCCGACAAATGGTTATGTCCGTCCAGCATCATGCAGTAAAGCAATTCCTGCTCTTCATGCCGGAGCCGCTCCATATAATATTTCGCAATGGTTACCGGATGGTGAAAAGATAATTCCGGTTTTGCAGCTGCGGTTGCATACGCTTGGAAAGTTCCCCGATACATTTCAGCTGTATGGCTTTTACCTTACCGATCCCATGGATCTTCATCAGTTCTTGCATGGAAATATGAAACAGTCCAAGCAGGCCACTGTATCCGGTCTGTTTCGATAAATTCAGGATTTTATCTGCCAGAGTCAGGGAACTGGATCCCTGTACGCCACAGCGCAGGATCACGGCAAGAAGCTCTCGATCGCTTAAGGACTGTTCTCCTTCCCGCAGACATTTTTCATACGGACGCTGATAATCTGGCATTTCCATTATAGTATCTTTCATATGATTTCCCTTTTCGCTCTCGAAGAAGGGGATGCAAAATTGCAGAAGTTATTTTAGCATAAAAAAGCAGGGATGTACACTCTATCCCGGAAATTTCCACTTTTTTCACATTTTGTTTACAGGCAGGGCATAAACAGAAGCGACTGCTTCTGCCACCTTGATCCCGTCCATCGCTGCGGATGTAATGCCTCCGGCGTAACCGGCGCCCTCTCCGCAGGGGTAGATTCCTTCTATATTGGAAGTGAGCTTTTTCGGTTCCCGAACGATCCGTACAGGAGAAGAGGTACGGCTTTCTACTCCTTCCAGCAATGCATCCGGTCGGTCAAAACCGGAAAGCTTTTTTCCAAAAGCATGGATCCTGCTTCAATGGAATCGCCGATCTCTTTTGGGAAAATACTGCGGACATCGGTAAGTGTATAAGCTCCTTTGATACAGGGGATCACATCTCCAAGCCTGGTACTTTTCTGATGGGTACAGTAATCTTTGAAAAGCTGTACCGGAATTTTTCCTTTTCCGGCTTCCCAGGCAGCGCGCTCCAGTTTCGCTGCAGAGCGATTCCGCCGAGAACTCCCTCTTCAGGAAAATCAGAAGGGTTTACCGTAACGATGATAGCACTGTTGGCATTATGGCTGTCACGTGCCTGATAGCTCATACCATTCACTGCAAGCATACCTTCTTCAGAAGATGCATTTACAACATATCCGCCGGGACACATACAGAAAGAATAAACGCCACGTCCGTTTTCCAGTGTATGGGTAACCTTGTAGCTGGATGCACCCAGACGGTCGTTTTCCGGTTCCCCGTAAAGATCCTGGTTGATCATGGTCTGCGGATGTTCCACACGTACCCCCACTGCAAAAGATTTCGGCTCCATGTTAATATTGTGTTTTTCCAGCATGGCAAACGTATCTCTGGCGCTGTGGCCGGGAGCAAGAATGCAGATTTCTGCCGGTATTTCCTCTTTTGCATTGACAATGACTGCAGTAGCTTCCGGTCACGGATCATCAGATCAGTTACTGTGGAACGAAAACGGAATTCCCCGCCCATTTCTTCAATCTGATGACGCATAAACTGAACGATACCTACAAGCTGATCTGTGCCAAGATGAGGCTTTTGCTGGTAAAGGATCTCAGAGGGAGCTCCTGCCTCCACAAATCGGGAAAGAACTTCCCTTCCTCTTCCAAAAGTATCTTTTACCAGAGTATTCAGCTTTCCATCGGAAAAAGTCCCTGCACCGCCCTCTCCGAACTGTACATTGGAATCCGGATCCAAGATGCCGTTTTTCCAGAAATTTTCCACGGTTTTCTGGCGTTTGTCTGCTTCTTCTCCCCGTTCCAGTACCAGTGGACAGTACCCGGCTTTGGCCAGGTACCAGGCACAGAATAATCCTGCAGGTCCGCTTCCGATCACTATAGGACGATGGGACAGAGCTTCAGAGCCAGATGAGGAGAAATGATATTTTTTCTCAGAGGTTAACATAATATTTTTATCGTGAACCTTTTTGAGAACACGGGATTCGTTATCCAGTTTAATATCTACAGTGTAGACAAATTTTTTGTCCTCTTTGTGCCGGGCATCCAGAGATTGTTTTCGGATCTCATAGGTGAACGGCTGATTTCCAAGACGAAGCATTTTTGCTATTTTTCGGTGAAGCTGCTCTTCTGTATGAGTGATGGGAAGCTTCAACTGTGTGATCCGGATCATTGTTATTCCTCCTTTGCTGCCCAGATACCGGCGGTAGCTCCACTTGACCATGCCCACTGCAGGTTGTATCCACGCAGGTGCCGTCAATATCAAGGAGTTCTCCGGCAAAATAAAGGCCTTTATGAAGTCTGGATTCCATGGTTTTACTTTGAACTTCAGAAGTATCCACGCCGCCGGAACAAACCTGTGCCTGTTCGAAGGAAAGGCCGTTTTTTACCGTGAGACGAAAATCGGTGATCCCGCGGATAAGATCCTTCTGTGCACATAAAACACGGATCAGTTTTTCAGGAAAAAGTCCGATGAGAAGTTCTTTTTCTGTTTTGTAAGGACAGGCTGTTTTTCTCTGTTCCAGGTATTCTTCCAGCTCTTTCCGGTTCAGTTCCGGAAAAAATTTATGGAAAGCTCCACATTTTTGTTTTCATGGACGGCACGGATAGCATAGCGGGAAATCTGGAATACCGGGATCCCGGATACACCGTAATCGGTAAGCTGCAGTTCTCCCTGCTGGGAAACTGTCGGTGTGCCGTCTATATAAAGTGTTATCTTACCTTCTGTCCGTACACCACTCCAGCCGGAAAAAGAATTTCCCTTACATTTCAGAGCTGTCAAAGCTGGAAGGGGTTCGATCAGATGATGTCCGAGACTTTTTGCAATTTCATATCCGCTTTCGCAGGAACCTGCAACGGAAGACGCACGGGAACCATTTGCAAGGATCACGGCATCACCACTGTAGGTCCATCCGTCCGTATGGATCTTCCACTGTCCGTCTGCAAAAGACACGCCGGTAACGGTCTGATTGGTTTTCAGCTTTACCTTCAGGCTGCGTGCTTCATGACAAGAACATCTACCACACTCTGTGCCTGGTTGCTTCGGGGATAGATCCATCCGCTGCGGTCTGTGGTACAGATTCCCAGTTCCTGAAAGAATTTCAGAGTTTTTTCCACAGGAAACTGTGCCAGGGCATCTTTGGCAAATTCAGGATGAGATCCCCGGTAAGCGTTTTCATCCTGATTCAGGTTCGTCATATTACAACGGCCGTTTCCCGTAGCACAGATTTTTTTGCCGGGACGGTCATTTTGTTCCAGAACCGTAACTGCAGCTCCGTATACAGCAGCCTGAATAGCTGCCATAAGACCGGAAGCCCCGGCTCCTATGACAAAGATCTGTTTTTTTAAGTCCGGTCCTTCGGATTTTTTCATAATCTCACAAGTTCCTTATCAACCATATACTGAAGAGATTTCAGGATTCCCAGCTTTGCATGCTCCCAGGTGAGACCACCCTGGAAATAAACTGCATAAGGCGGTTTCATAGGACCATCGGCAGAAAGCTCGATGGAAGAACCCTGGATGAAAGCCCCTGCTGCCATGATCACCTGGCTGTCATATCCCGGCATATCCCACGGCTCCGGTGTTACAAAGCTGTCTACCGGTGCAGCAGCCTGGATACCCTGGCAGAATGCTACAAGACCCTCCGGTGTTCCGAGAGTGACCGCCTGGATGATATCCTGACGTGGTTCTGTGCTGTTCGGTACCACCGGGAAACCAAGTTTTTCGTAAATGTTTGCTGCAAAAACGGCGCCTTTTAAAGCTCCTTTGGTAACCATCGGTGCAAGGAAAAATCCCTGGTACAGAGAACGGTTTACACCAAGGGTTGCCCCCACTTCCATGCCCAGTCCCGGGCAGGTCATACGGTAGGAAGCGTTTTCCACACAGTCTTTTCTTCCGGCGATATATCCGCCGATAGGGGCAAGACCGCCGCCTGGATTTTTGATCAGGGAACCCACCATGATATCTGCACCTACATCACTTGGCTCTATGGTATCTACGAACTCACCGTAGCAGTTATCTACCATGCAGATCACATCCGGTTTGATCTTCTTTACAAAAGCGATCAGCTCACCGATCTGTTTTACAGAGAAGGAAGGACGAGTCTGATAGCCTTTGGAACGCTGGATGGTTACCAGCTTTGTTTTTCATTGACTGCTTTTCTGATGTTTTCATAATCAAAGGTACCATCCTCGAGAAGATCCACCTGACGATATTTTACGCCATATTCCGCAAGGGAACCATTGGACGGGCGGATACCGATCACTTCTTCCAGGGTATCGTAAGGCTTTCCTACAGGGGAAAGAAGCTCGTCACCGGGGCGCAGGTTTCCGAAGAGAGCAATGGCAAGTGCATGAGTTCCACAGGTGATCTGCGGGCGTACCAGGCAGGCTTCTGTGTGGAAGGTATCGGCATAAACCTGCTCCAGAGTTTCGCGGCCAAGGTCGTTGTAGCCATAACCGGAGGAAGCTCCGAAACAGGCCTCACTGACACGGTTCTTCTGCATGGCGCGGATAACCTTCATCTGGTTGTATTCTGCAGTCTTATCAAATTTCTCAAAACGTTCTTTCAGGGAATCTTCCACAGATTTACCGAAATCGTAAACTGCAGAAGAGATTCCAAGCTGTGCATATAATTCTTTCATGATCATTTTTCCTTTTTTATTTTATTTGGCAGGGAGGATTCCCTTTTCCCTGCATACAGAAAGCATGTAGGAAAGGATCCTGCTGTCATCGTAATCAAAGTTATCTTTATCTACCCAGGTTACTTCGCCTTCTCTGCGGAACCAGGTAAGCTGACGTTTGGCAAAGTGTCTGGTGTCACGTTTCAGGACCCTTACGGCTTCCTCATAAGAATAGTTTCCGTCCATCCAGTCCAGGATTTCCTTATAGCCAAGCCCCTGCATGGAAACCATTCCCCTGTGGCAGCCCATCTCCCGAAGCTTTTTAACTTCTTCTGTCAGACCGTTTTTCAGCATTTCGTCCACTCTTGTGTCAATGCGTTCATAGAGAAGTGGGCGTGGTGCGTTCAGGACGAAATAAGCCAGTGCATAGGGACTGGTATGCTCCTTCTGTTCTTCATTATGTTCGGAGATCCTGGTACCGTTCTGTTTATAAAATTCCAGGGCACGGATCACCCGCTTGACATTGTTCTCATGGATATCTTCGGCTGACTTGGGATCGACCTTGGCAAGCATGTCATGGAGAAATGCAGGCCCCTTCTGCTCTGCCAGCTCTTCCAGCTCCCTGCGGTAATGTTCATCCTGGTCGGAGCTGGTAAAATCAATATCTCTGGTCACAGACTGAATATAAAATCCTGTGCCGCCTACCAGGATCGGAATCCGGCCTTTGTCATAAATTTTGTCCATGGCATCTTTTGCCATCTGCTGAAAAAGGACAATGTTAAAATCTTCTGTTGGCTCCAGTACATCCACCAGATGATGTGGGACGCCATCCATTTCTTCCGGCGTGATCTTGGCGGAACCGATATCCATATGGCGGTAAACCTGCATGGAATCCGCGGAATGATCTCTCCGTTTACTGCTTTTGCAAGTGCAATGGAAAGCTTTGTTTTTCCCACGGCAGTAGGTCCGGTAAGGACGATAAGAGGTTTTTTCATAGATTTTCTCCGTTTATGATAGGTATCTTACACGATACGTTTAAATTTTTTTTCAATCTCTGTCTTACTCATGGCAATGATGGTTGGCCTTCCATGAGACAGTTATAAGGATTTTCCAGTGTCAGAAGTTCATCGATCAGCTTGTCGGCTTCCTGGGGTGACATGGAATGATTGCCTTTTACAGCAGCTTTGCAGGCCATAGTTGCAAGCCTTGCGGTAAACAGTTCAAATGCATCTTTGGAGCCGTCTGCAGTGAGATGGTCCAGCATTTCCAGAAACAGCTCTTCCTCTGTCATTCCCAGAAGACTGGATGGCACCGCACTGATACTGTACTCTCTTCCCCCAAAAGGTTCGATCTCAAAACCGAAATCCCGAAAATATTTTTCGTTTGCTTTTAACAGGTTTTCTTCCTCAAGGCTGAGTGAAACGATCAGCGGAGGGCTTACGTACTGAGACTGGATATTCTGAGACTGGAACAGCTTTACGAACCGCTCATAATATACTTTTTCATGGGCCGCATGCTGGTCAATGATATAAAAATTATCTTCGAACTGTACCAGCCAGTAGGTGTCAAACAGCTGTCCGATCAGCCTGTGGCGGCTTCTGGATTCCGGGGCAAGAAGCCGTTCTTCGAAAAGTTCCAGCTGTTTTGGCGTTTCCTGTTCCAGGGATTTGATCGGCTCGCTGTTTATCTCAGGAGATGTCGATTCGGCAGGTTTTTCAGATATCACTTCTGGATCAGCTGTTTCTACAGCGGAAGTCTCTTTTTTTCCGTCCTTCAGTGTGCCGGAAAACATTTCCTCTTCTTCTTTTGTAAAGGCTGAGATCTATATACGGGATTTTCCCGCAGAGAACCCATATGCCTGTATTTATCTGTAAAAGAATCTGAAGAACTGTGAGCTGTTTCAGCTGAGCCATAGGAGGCTGTACTATTTGTCAACTTATTATAAGGTATCGATGAAACCGGCGATGTATGTACTTCAGAAGCTGTCGGTGCAATATGGGAAGCTATATTCGCCGTCCGGTTCTGGTGTCCGTACATCTCCTGCCGTCTTTTTACCTCGAAAGGTTCCGGAACATTTCCTGGCTTCATCTGCTCGTTGTGAGATGTCGGTTCGTCTTTTCCCACAGATACCTGCGGGATTAGTTCTCTGTGAGTCAGTACCTTACGAACAGTTTCATAGATAGCCGTATAAACTTCGGTTTCTCTGGCAAAACGCACTTCTCTTTTTGCCGGATGTACATTAACGTCCAGGTCATTACCATCATTTCGATCCGAAGGGAAACAAATGGAAATTTATGCTGCATGACCAGTCCTTTATACCCATCCTCAATAGCCTTGGTAATGATCTTGTTTTTACATACCGGCCATTGATATAATAATTCTCAAAAGTGCGGTTTCCTCTGGAATCTCCGGTTTTCCCACAAAGCCTTCGATCTTCATAAAATCATTTTCATAGGAGACTTCCAGAAGTGCTTTGGCGATCTCCCGTCCGTAAACGCTGTAGATCACATCCTTTACGCTGTAATTTCCGGAACTGGAAAGTTTCACCTGACGATTCTGGATATATTTAAAGGAAATTTCCGGATGGGAAAGCGCCAGCTGTTCCATCAGCGTATTGATGTAACCGGCTTCTGTCATGTCGGATTTCAGAAATTTGCTTCTTGCAGGTGTGTTGTAAAAAAGGTTCCGGATCAGGAAGGTGGTTCCCTCCGGTGCGCCCATCTCCTCCAAAGACTGTTCTTTTCCACCTTCGATCACATAGCGGGTACCGCTGATGGCAGAAGGAGTTTTTGTGATCAGTTCTACCTGGGAAACTGCGGCAATACTGGAAAGAGCCTCGCCACGAAAGCCCAGGGAGGCAATATGTGTCAGGTCTTCCACTTTTTCAATCTTGCTTGTAGCATGACGTAGAAAAGCAAGGGGAACCTGTTCTGCTTCCATTCCGGAGCCGTTATCTGTGATACGGATCAGCTTTTTTCCACCATCTGTGATCTCTACTGTGATGGCGGTAGCTCCTGCGTCAATAGCATTTTCCACAAGTTCTTTTACAACAGAAGAAGGCCGCTCCACAACTTCACCTGCTGCGATCTTATCAATGGTATTCTGGTCTAAAACTGCAATTTTTCTCAAGGTATCACCACCGGTTCTTTATTTTGTTCTGCAGATTATAGAGAATATTCAGGGCCTCCATTGGAGTCAGGTTGCCAATCTCCAGGCCTTTGATCTCTTCGATGATATCATTATCCTGCACCGTGTCAAAGAGTGACATCTGTGCCATATCCACCTGATCATAGGTGATCTTCTGTTTCTTTTTCGGAGCAGTCAGGTCTTTTACCGCTGCGGTGATATCTGCGTCACTGAGCTCTTCCACAAGTTCCTTGGCACGCTGGATCACGGAATCCGGAACACCGGCAAGCTTGGCCACCTGGATACCATAACTCTTGTCAGCGCCACCTTTTACGATCTTACGAAGAAATACGATATCGTCACCCTTTTCTTTGACAGCAATACAGTAATTGTTGACACCGGAAAGTTTTCCCTCCAGTTCGGTAAGCTCATGATAATGGGTCGCAAATAAGGTTTTGGCACCGCAGAGCTTGGTATTGCTGATATGTTCGATCACTGCCCAGGCAATGGAGAGGCCGTCAAAAGTACTGGTTCCACGTCC
>ENA-OQIM01000033-OQIM01000033.1-human-gut-metagenome-genome-assembly--contig:-NODE-33-length-36416-cov-3.874893_pt1 | contig 36416 bp, 39 predicted proteins | sample MGYA00242579_ERZ504744 | MGnify/ENA primary metagenome ERZ504744 (study PRJEB26092, sample SAMD00036441) | human gut metagenome | host: Homo sapiens | study: EMG produced TPA metagenomics assembly of...
CATCATCGAGCCGTTGCGGTCTGGCTGGTAAACACCCTGGTCATCAAAGTAACAGCCTTTTCCGCCGATCGCTTTCCAGCCGGTCGCCATGTAACCATTGGAATCAAATGGTACTGGTTTCCGTCGATATCTGCCCAGCCGTTGACGTAGTACGTTGTGGCATCCGTTGCGTACCACCAGCCCGACGAGCTGTACTGCCATCCCGGCGTCTCATTCGGCGGCATGGTCTCCGCAAGCTTCTTAATTCCCGCATTTCCCGATCCGTCCTCCGCCTCTGGCGCCGTCTCGCTCACCGTCTTTGCGGCTGTGTCATTACTCAGTACAATTCCTTTTTTCGCAAGCTGCGCTCCCGCAAATTTCCAGATAAGCGCAAGAAAAAGAAGGCCGATTACCACACACAGGGAAATCCGTGATACTTTCTGCATCATCTGTCTGCGGCGCATCTGCTTTCTTCTCTGTTTCAATGATTTTCTTTCCATATGATCTGTTTATACTCCATCGTCCCGCCCCTTTGCGGAACTTTCTTCCATCGTAACACAAACGTTTTTCGACATTTTTCTACTTACTATCATAACGTGATCTGACCTAAGATGCAAGGCACAAATTCTTACATTTTTCCACTTCTGGTAAATTAATGTTTATCGTTTCTTAACATCTTGTCACAAAAAAAGAGTGACTCTGCACCCATGGTAAAAGCGGATACAAAATCACTCTTTGTCACTCTCTTTTAAAAAACCTGGTTTCTTTCTGGTGCTTTGCCACCAAATCACAGGTCTTTCACCTGTCCAGCCTGATTATCCTCTCTGCTTAAGAGTAACTGCAAAGTTTTAACGTTGCCAGAACAACGGAAGCAAACACCTTATGCCTCATGTCCTATTTTAGTCAGGAAATCGCTGCCCATCACCCATTTTTCGTTTTCCAGCGTCACAACGGACTCGAGTTTCCAGATGACGGTCTCTATTTTGGTTTTGCGGAAGAAATGGAGGAAACGGGTTCGTCGCTCGATCGCAGCGGTCACGTTGGTTTCGATCTTCATCTGGTTGGATTCGTTGGTTACGATTGTGGAGACGCTGCTCACGGTGATGCTGGTGATTCCGGTGTTGGTGTCGCTGTTCAGGTAGGCATCGCAGAGCTGCTGGTACTGTTCTTTGGCGGTTTTCTGTACGGCGGTGTCGGCGGAAAATTCATTTTTGATGGTGCTGAAGGATTTTCCGGCGGCTGCGGCTGTGAATACCTTGTCCAGGGACTCTTCTGCGCGGTCGGCGATGGTTTTGCCGGTGGAATCGTTGAGTTTTAAATCCGGCAGGAATTCCATGCTGCTGTTGTCCTGCACGAGGACGATCTCGCGGTATGGGTCTTTCTGTTTTTCGGTCAGTTCAATGGTGTGGCCGCCGAGGAAGAGATACGGGATTTTGTAGATGCTGACGTTATCTGCCGTCTCTTTTAAATACTTTTTCCCGACCTGCACGCCGTCCAGATAGAACGAGGCATCCGCCGGGACGGTGATTTCGACATCCGTCACGCAGCTGTCTTTCGGCACAACGTACCACTCTTTGAAGTTCCATTTTACGGTGTCCCCGGCGGCGATCTCCAATGTTTCTTCCTGCGAGTCGCTCATGCCTTTTAACGTGTACCGCACAGTATAAATCCTGTTTTCCCCGGTCTCAAGATTCTGTTTTCTGCGCATGAAAAAGCTCTTGATCTCCGGTGTTTCCTGCCCGTCAGTGCCGTCCTGTTTTGCTTTCCAGTCATTGCATTGACGTAGTTCTTCCGCGACAGAAACGTGCTGTCCGGGAACTGGCATACATCGTATGCACTGTTCCAGTCTCCTGCCAGGCATGCTTCCACGTAATTCCGTCCTGCCGCCTGCGGCGCATACAGATACGCGCCTGCCATAAAAAATACGGCGCACAGAATCAGAAACAGACTGAGATTCACGATCAGAATCCGCAGACTCATCGGCAGATCACGAAATTTTGCCGCCCGTATTTTCACAGAAAGCTCCGTCGTTTCTTCTCCATCTTTTTCCACATGGCGGAATCTTTTTCCTTTTCTTTTCCACTTCTGGAGCATAGTTTACCTCATCTTTTCCTCTTATTTAGACTGTTCTTTCACCGCATGCGTATGCACGGTCGCTCTTCTGGCTGTATGCCTCTCCCTCGGAATAATACTCCTCCGATGTCGTGGAAAAACGCGTAATCGTCTCTTTCACACGCTCTCCCGCCGTTTGCTGGTGGAGAAACAGCGCTGCAATCATCAGAATCACAAATATATCCAGAATCAGTACCGCCGCATTTGCCACGATGCCAGGTAATTTTTTTATCCACATAGGCTTCCCTCTTTTCTGTCTCCATTGTAACAAAATGCTCCCGAAAACACAAGGAAAGCAGAGACCCCGGCGAACCGAAAATTCTCTGCTTTTCACAAATGACATATTTATTTTTTAACCTTGTTTCAATCCACAGTCGGTAATTTCACAGAGTCTGACATGTCAGCAGAATGCTGACTGTGGTTTGCCTCATGTCAGTGGGGGATACCGATTTCTCTCCGCCCGCCACTGCCGTTAACTTTCTTATTTGCAATTCATCTCACCACCTATAGAGGTGGGAGAATCCTTGCTATTATTTGTTGAAGGGTTTACTCCTCGGTATCATCCTTTGACGGAATCATTTCCTCAAAGTCGAAGTCGAGCATCGGCTCTTCCTCTTCAGCTGACGGTTCTTCAACCGGAGCTTCTGCCATCGGAGCTGCCGGAGCATCATCCTCAAGATCTTCGGTCAGAATCAGATCCTCGTCCTCTTCTTCCTCGATCATGCTGTCGGTATTCAGATGAATGTTGCTGTAGCACTTCATACCGGTACCGGCCGGGATCGGTTTACCGATGATAACGTTCTCTTTCAGGCCTACCAGATGGTCAACCTTACCCTTGATAGCAGCGTCGGTCAGAACCTTGGTGGTCTCCTGGAAGGATGCTGCGGACAGGAAGGAATCGGATGCCAGGGATGCTTTTGTGATACCAAGCAGTACCTGTTTTCCTTCTGCCGGCTCTTTTCCTTCTGCGATCAGAGCTTTGTTGGTCTCGTCGTAATCCAGGAAGTCTACCATGTCGCCCGGAAGGAATTCGGTATCTCCGTTTTCCTCGATGCGGATCTTCTTCAGCATCTGGCGAACGATAACCTCGATATGCTTATCGTTGATTTCTACACCCTGCAGACGGTAAACTCTCTGTACCTCGCGGATCATGTAATCCTGAACGGCACGTACACCTTTGATCTTCAGGATATCGTGCGGGTTGACAGAACCTTCGGTCAGCTCGTCTCCGGCTTCCAGAACAGTTCCGTCTGCGATCTTAATACGGGATCCGTAAGGGATCAGGTATGTCTTGGATACGCCGTCTTCCGGATTGGTAACAACGATTTCGCGTTTCTTCTTGGTGTCTTTGATCTGTGCAACACCGGCGATTTCGGTGATGATGGCAAGTCCTTTCGGCTTTCTTGCTCGAAAAGCTCCTCGACACGAGGAAGACCCTGTGTGATATCTCCACCGGCAACACCACCGGTATGGAAGGTACGCATGGTCAGCTGTGTACCAGGCTCACCGATCGACTGTGCTGCGATAATTCCGACAGACTCACCAACCTGTACTGCCTCGCCGGTTGCCATGTTGGCGCCATAGCATTTTGCGCAGATTCCGTTACCGGAACGGCAGGTAAGAATGGTACGGATTTTTACTTTTGTATAATGCTCACCGTTCTCGTTGATGCCGTCTTTGATGACACGGGCAGCACGTTTCGGGGTGATCATATGGTTTGCTTTTACAATGACGTTGCCGTCCTTGTCTTTGATCGTCTCGCAGGAGAAACGGCCTGTGATACGATCCTGCAGACTCTCGATCTGCTCTTTTCCGTCTGTGAACTCGCTGACCCACATACCCGGAATTTCGTCCTTGCCCTCGGCACAGTCGATTTCACGGATGATCAGGTCCTGAGAAACGTCTACCAGACGACGGGTCAGGTAACCAGAGTCGGCGGTACGAAGCGCGGTATCGGACATACCTTTTCGTGCTCCATGTGCGGACATGAAGTATTCCAGTACCTGAAGACCTTCACGGAAGTTTGACTTGATCGGCAGCTCGATGGTGTGTCCGGTTGTATCGGCCATCAGTCCTCGCATACCAGCCAGCTGTTTGATCTGCTTATCGGAACCACGGCTCCGGAGTCAGCCATCATGAAGATGTTATTGTATTTATCCAGTCCGTCGAGCAATGCTTTTGTCAGCGCATCGTCGGTCTTCTTCCAGGTATCTACAACCTCTTTGTAACGCTCTTCGTCTGTAATCAGACCACGTTTGAAGTTTCTTGTAATCTTGTCTACCGTTGCCTGTGCTTCGGCGAGCATCTCCGGCTTCTGCGGCGGCACGGTCATATCGGAAATGGATACGGTCATGGCTGCACGGTGGAGTATTTATATCCGGTTGCCTTGATATAGTCCAGAACCTCTGCGGTTTTGGTAGCTCCGTGTGTATTGATGACTTTTTCCAGAATCTGTTTCAGCTGTTTCTTTGCAACGAGGAAATCAACCTCAAGCGCAAGCTCGTTACCCGGAACCGTACGGTCTACGTATCCCAGATCCTGCGGCAGAATCTCATTGAAGAGGAATCTTCCGAGTGTGGAGCTTACGTTCTGCTGCATTACAGTACCATCTTCCATCTCTTTTTCGCAGCGGATGGTAATCTTGGTCTGCAGGGTAATATATCCGTTCTCGTATGCCAGGATGGCTTCGTTCATATCGCGGAAGAAGCTTCCTTCGCCCTTCTCGCCCGGACGCTCCTGTGTCAGATAGTAGATACCAAGAACCATATCCTGGGAAGGAACGGCTACCGGACCACCATCGGACGGTTTCAGCAGGTTGTTCGGAGAAAGAAGCATGAAACGGCACTCTGCCTGCGCTTCTACAGACAGCGGCAGATGGACAGCCATCTGGTCACCGTCGAAGTCGGCGTTGAATGCGGTACAAACCAGCGGGTGCAGCTTAATCGCTTTACCTTCTACCAGAATCGGCTCGAACGCTGGATACCCAGACGATGCAGGTAGGGGCACGGTTCAGCATAACCGGATGCTCTTTGATGACGTCCTCGAGAACGTCCCATACCTGCGGCTCGAGTTTCTCGACCATTTTCTTTGCATTTTTGATGTTATGTGCAGTGCCGTTGGAAACCAGCTCTTTCATAACGAACGGTTTAAACAGCTCGATTGCCATTTCTTTCGGCAGACCGCACTGGTAAATCTTCAGTTCCGGTCCTACGACGATAACAGAACGGCCGGAGTAGTCAACACGTTTACCAAGAAGGTTCTGACGGAAACGGCCGGATTTACCTTTCAGCATGTCGGACAGAGATTTCAGAGGACGGTTTCCAGGACCGGTTACCGGACGGCCGCGGCGGCCGTTGTCGATCAGGGCATCAACTGCTCCTGGAGCATACGTTTCTCGTTGCGCACGATGATATCCGGTGCACCGAGCTCCAGCAGTCTCTTCAGACGGTTGTTACGGTTGATGATACGGCGGTACAGATCATTCAGGTCAGATGTTGCAAAACGTCCTCCGTCAAGCTGTACCATAGGACGCAGATCCGGCGGAATAACCGGAACCGCATCAAGAATCATCCACTCCGGACGGTTTCCGGACTCACGGAATGCCTCAACAACCTCAAGTCTCTTGATGATGCGGGCTCTCTTCTGTCCGGTAGAATCTTTAAGACCTGCCTTTAATTCAGCAGACTCTTTTTCCAGATCGATTGCCATCAGAAGCTCTTTGATGGATTCCGCACCCATACCTGCACGGAAGCTGTTTCCGAACTCCTCTCTGGCATCCTGGTATTCTTTCTCGGTCAGAACCTGTTTGTACTGTAATTTGGTATCGCCTGCATCAAGAACGATGTAGTTTGCGAAATACAGAACCTTTTCCAGAGTTCTCGGAGACAGATCCAGGATCAGTCCCATACGGGACGGAATTCCTTTGAAATACCAGATGTGGGATACCGGAGCTGCCAGCTCAATGTGTCCCATACGCTCACGGCGCACACTGGATTTTGTTACTTCTACGCCGCATCGGTCGCAGATTACGCCTTTGTAGCGAATTTTCTTATATTTACCGCAATGGCACTCCCAGTCTTTGCTTGGTCCGAAGATTCTTTCACAGAACAGACCGTCTTTTTCCGGTTTCAGCGTTCTGTAGTTGATGGTCTCCGGTTTTTTTACCTCGCCATGGGACCACTCCCGGATTTTCTCCGGGGAGGCAAGTCCTATTTTGATGGCATCAAAGCTCATCTGGTAATTTTCTTTTTTTGCTGTTTCTGGCATTTGATTACCCCTTTCCTCGCAAAGCGAAGATCTACAAGTTACATGTCATCATCTGAACTTCATCCAGATCAAGATAAGAGTCTTCTTCTTCATCCTCTTCCACATCTACCATTTCTTCTCCGTCAAATTCTTTCTTGGAGAATCCATAGTCACCAAATCTCTCGTCCTCTCTGTCAGAGTAACGGTCTCCCTCGATGATGTGGTTCAGGTTGGTATCACCGTAATCAACTGATTCCATAATTTTAACTTCGGTATTGTCATCACGCAGTACGCGGACATCGAGTGCCAGGGACTGCAGCTCTTTCAACAATACTTTGAAGGATTCCGGAATACCAGGCTCCGGAATATTGTCGCCCTTGATGATGCTTCGTATGTCTTCACACGGCCAACCACATCGTCAGACTTCACAGTCAGGATCTCCTGCAGCGTGTAGGATGCACCGTACGCCTCAAGAGCCCAAACCTCCATCTCTCCGAAACGCTGTCCACCGAACTGAGCTTTACCACCCAGAGGCTGCTGTGTAACGAGGGAGTATGGGCCGGTAGAACGGGCATGAATCTTATCGTCTACCAGGTGATGCAGTTTCAGGTAATGCATGTGTCCGATTGTCGTTCTTCCATCGAACGGCTCACCGGTACGTCCGTCGCGGAGCTGTACCTTACCGTCTCTTGCGATATCAACACCCTTCCACAGTTCTCTGTGATCCAGATGCTCTTCCAGATACTGATATACTTCCGGAAGCAGAATATCTTTATATTTCTCGGAGAATGCATCCCATTCCATGTTTACATAATCGTTTGCCAGTTCCAGGGTATCCTGAATATCTTTCTCGTTTGCGCCGTCGAAAATCGGGGTGGATACGTTAAATCCAAGCGCTGCTGCTGCAAGGCTCAGGTGGATCTCCAGCACCTGTCCGATGTTCATACGGGACGGCACACCCAGAGGATTCAGCACGATGTCCAGCGGACGTCCGTTCGGCAGGAACGGCATATCCTCTACCGGAAGTACACGGGAAACGACACCCTTGTTTCCGTGACGACCAGCCATCTTATCGCCGACAGAGATTTTTCTCTTCTGTGCGATGTAGATGCGGACTGCCTGGTTTACTCCAGGAGAAAGTTCGTCGCCGTTTTCACGGGTAAATACTTTGGCGTCCACGATGATACCATACTCACCGTGCGGTACTTTCAGGGAAGTATCACGTACTTCTCTTGCTTTCTCGCCAAAGATGGCACGGAGCAGACGCTCCTCTGCGGTCAGCTCGGTTTCTCCCTTCGGAGTTACTTTTCCGACCAGAATATCACCGGCACGTACCTCTGCACCGATGCGGATGATTCCACGCTCGTCCAGGTCTTTTAAGGCTTCATCGCCGACGCCGGAACGTCTTTTGTGATCTCTTCCGGTCCAAGCTTGGTGTCACGGGCCTCTGCCTCGTACTCCTCGATGTGGATGGAAGTGTAAACATCATCCTGTACCAGACGCTCGCTTAAGAGTACGGCGTCCTCGTAGTTATATCCTTCCCAGGTCATAAATCCGATCAGCGGGTTTTTACCAAGAGCAAGCTCGCCCTGGTAGGTAGACGGACCGTCTGCGATTACTTCGCCGGCCTCTACATGGTCACCTTTAAATACGATCGGTTTCTGGTTGTAGCAGTTGCTCTGGTTGCTTCGCATGAATTTGGTCAGATGGTAAACATCTTTTGTTCCGTCATCATTGTTCATGCGGATCTCGTTGGAGCAGGAATAGGAAATGGTTCCTGCTTTTTTTGCAACGACGCAGACACCGGAGTCTACGGCTGCTTTTGCTTCGATACCGGTTCCTACTACAGGAGCATCGGTGATCATCAGCGGTACGGCCTGACGCTGCATGTTGGATCCCATCAGCGCACGGTTCGCATCGTCGTTCTGAAGGAACGGGATCAGCGCCGTAGCAACGGAGAATACCATCTTCGGAGACACGTCCATGTAATCAAACATGTGCGGCTCGTAGGACTGGGTCTCATCCAGATAACGTCCGGAAACGTTCTTGTTGAGGAAGTGTCCTTCTGCATCCAGCGGCTCATTTGCCTGTGCTACATGGTAATTATCCTCTTCATCTGCGGTCATGTAGACTACTTCGTCGGTAACACGCGGATTTTTCGGATCTGATTTGTCAATTCTTCTGTATGGAGCCTCAACGAAGCCATACTCGTTGATGCGCGCATACGATGCCAGAGAGTTGATAAGACCGATGTTCGGTCCCTCAGGAGTCTCGATCGGCACATTCTTCCGTAATGGGAGTAGTGTACGTCTCGAACCTCGAATCCGGCACGGTCACGGGACAGACCGCCAGGTCCAAGGGCGGAAAGACGTCTCTTGTGCGTCAGCTCTCCAAGCGGGTTATTCTGATCCATGAACTGGGACAGCTGGGAAGATCCGAAGAACTCTTTGATTGCAGCTGTAACCGGTTTGATATTGATCAGGGACTGCGGAGAAATTCCGTCGATGTCCTGTGTTGTCATACGCTCACGTACCACACGCTCCATACGGGACAGACCGATGCGGTACTGGTTCTGAAGCAGCTCACCTACGGCACGGATTCTACGGTTGCCAGGTGGTCGATATCATCGGCATTTCCTGCGCCGTATTCCAGATGCATGTTGTAGTTGATGGAAGCGAAAATATCTTCCTTTGTGATATGTTTCGGAATCAGGTCGTGAATGTCACGTTTGATCGCCTGTTTGATCTCTTCGATATCGGTATTTTCCTCCAGGATCTTTTCCAGAACCGGATAGTATACTTCTCGTTGATGCCAAGTTCTTCCTCGTCAACATCTACCCATGCTTTCAGATCTACCATTAAGTTGGAAAGAACTTTTACGTTTCTCTCCTCTGTCTGAATCCATACATACGGTACTGCTGCGTTCTGAATCTTGTCTGCGAGTTCCAGAGTAACGGTGGTGCCTTTTTCTGCAAGGATTTCACCGGTGGACGGATCTACAACATCCTCAGCGAGGATCTGGTTGCGGATACGGCTGCGCAGTGCAAGTTTCTTGTTGAATTTATAACGGCCTACCTTTGCCAGGTCATAGCGACGCGGGTCAAAGAACATGCTCATGATGAAGGCTCTCTGCATTTTCTACTGCGAGAGGCTCGCCCGGACGAATTTTCTTGTACAGCTCGAGAAGACCTTCCTGATAGTTGGTGGAAGTATCTTTGGTGAAGCTTGCAAGAATCTTCGGCTCTTCACCGAACAGCTCTACGATCTCTGCATTGGAGCTTACTCCAAGTGCACGGATGAGGACTGTGATCGGAACTTTTCTGGTACGGTCTACGCGGACATAGAAGACGTCGTTGGAATCGGTCTCGTACTCCAGCCATGCTCCACGGTTCGGGATTACGGTACAGGAGAACAGTCTCTTTCCGAGCTTATCATGTGCGATGCCGTAATAAATACCAGGGGAACGTACCAGCTGGCTGACGATTACTCGCTCTGCACCATTGATAACGAATGTTCCTGTTGCTGTCATCAACGGCAGATCACCCATGAAAATTTCGTGCTCTGTGATCTCGTCTTTTTCCTTATTATATAATCTTACTTTTACCTTTAACGGTGCCGCATAAGTAGCGTCACGCTGTTTACACTCTTCGATTGAGTATTTTACGTCATCTTCACACAGTGTAAAGTCTACGAATTCAAGGCTCAGCCGTCCGCCGTAGTCGGAGATTGGTGAAATGTCATCAAAGACTTCCTTGAGTCCGCTTCTCAGGAACCAGTCATAGGAATCCTTCTGGACTTCAATCAAGTTGGGCATTTCCAATACTTCTTTTTGTCTCTGGTAACTCATTCGCATACTTTTTCCGGTAGGTATCGGACGTATTCTGTTTTTCTCCATTGACGTTGTCACCCCTTGTGTTATAATATATTTATTACCGCTCATGCCTGAACAAAAGGTTTTAGGCATATCTTGCCATAATAGTGCATTTTCTAGATTATCATGTTTTTTCAAGTGTGTCAACAAAACAGATTGTATTTTTTTCAGTACAATCTGTTTTTTACTGGTTTTTCTTCCGTGACCCTGTTAGAATAATACTTTAGATGTGATTGAAAGCACCGAATTTTCAGAAAAACCGCCTGTTTGATTTTTTTATTTTTCAAATCAAACAGGCGGTTTTTTTATTCTAATTTTTTAATATTTCAGAGCTCCATCCCGATTTCGCTTATGCCGCGTCGAATCGTTCTTTTTAATGCTGAATATTGTCAGCCATCATGTCCATAAAGCTCCATGGTTTCAGAACTTTGTTGATCTCTGCAAACACTTTATCATCGTAGTTGTGTTTTACTTCCGTTTTGCGGTCAAACACCATGGTATCCGCATCCTCTGCTTCTACTTCCGGCCAGTGCGGGAGTCCGGCATGATCCGGGGTGCCGTTCTTTGCGAAGGCAAGAAGTGCTCCGAAGATTTCGCTTTCCAGTTTATCGCTGACATCCGGGATGCCACAAATTTCTACGAGATCTGCGTTTCCGAAGAAATATGGGATATCGGAGCAGTGCCATGCCGGCTTGCCGTGCTGGAACGGGAATTCCAGAGCGAAGTTGTAGAGATATGCTTTGCCGCCGCCTTTTGCGAACAGTTTGGCAAGTTTTACGGTCGGCTCACGCATTGCACGGTCGATGGCAAGAACATCTACGCCGTTCTTCTCCGGATATGCTTCTTTGAAAGCGTCCAGAACCTTTTCGGCATTGTCTCCATAAACCTTTTTGAGGATTTCCAGAATCTCTTCCGCTGTCAGTTTGTTCTTATCATAAGCTGCCGGTGCAAACGTTGCGAACTCGCCGTATACGGTTCCGATCATCATCGGAATCTGATGTGCATGCTCACGGAAGCCTGCGTCGAATGGATTTCCATAGAAGTAATCGCCCTTTTTCGGGCCGCCGCCGATGTAGCCGCCACTCTGTGCAATCGCCGGAGCCACTTTTGCATATGCAGCAGCAAGCTGCGGATACGGTACAGTTTCCAGCTGAGCCACATCGTCAAAGCCGAGCGCTTTCATCATTGCCGTAATAATCTCCGTGCCGTCTTTCTCTCCTGCGCCGAGCGGATCGTCCTCCATAACACCGCTCATGACAAGGCCTTTCTGGAACAGGCCGTCTGCTGATGGAATCTGCATCAGGTCAATCACCTTCATTCCGCCGCCGGACTGGCCGAAAATGGTTACATTCTCCGGATCGCCGCCGAACAGGGCAATATTGTCATGTACCCACTGCAGGGCTGCCACCATATCGGCGTGGCCTGCGTTTGCGGAGTTTTTGTATTTTTCCCCAAACGGAGACAGATCCAGATATCCTAAAATATTCAGTCTGTGGTTGACAGAAACAAGAATCGAATCACCTTTCTTTGCGATGCTGACGCCGTCATACGCAACCTGCTCGATGGAAGATCCCGCTGCGTATCCACCGCCGTGGAACCATACGAGAACCGGTTTTTTGGCTTCCGGATCAAGTTTGTTTGTCCAGATATTTAAGGACTGGCAGTGCTCATCCTGCGGCCAGTAGCGGTGCGGAACCATAAGCTCGCCGTTCGGTGTATCTTGGTTCTGAAGCGGGCATACAAAGCCGTAGTTTGTCGCATCCTTCACGCCATCCCATTTGGACGGAACCGGCATCTGGAAACGGTCTGCGTATGCATACGGAATTCCTTTGTAAATGTAAACACCGTCATAAAAATAACCTTTTAAATCGCCGGATGTGGTATGCAGCACCGGCACGCCATCGTAATCAAATATTTTCCCCATTTTGAAATACCTCTTTTCTGTAGAATTTAGCATTTATGTTGTTTTCAGTATAAACAATATTTTCGTCCTTTTCTACTCGAATTGTCGCAAGATCTTCTTATATTGTTGCTTTTTTTCCACTCTTTCTCTGTATTCTCCCACCGCGAGTGCAATTTTTTGAAGATTTTACAGAATCTGCTCCACCTCAATCAGCGCCGTCTCGTGCGGCTCCAGGCGTTCCTGCACCGTGAGGCTGCCTTCCGGGTCGGTTTCCTGCTCCCAGACACGGTATTCCGGGTCCGCACTGTGGCACAGCATCGCGCGCTCCATCCGGTTCATCCGCTCCGGAGCTCCCATCCGCACCCACGCATCGTAGCTGCTGCCGTGCTCTTTTGTCACTTTATACAGCCGCAGGCAATATTTTCCCGGTTCCAGTCCGGTCAGTTTCACTGAAAAGGTCCGGATTTCCCCCATATTGAATACGCGGTAACGGTCCGTGCGGGAAATATTCACGGCATGGCGGTAGCGGTACAGCATATCGTAGTGAACATAGTTGTACAGGTAAATCTGGCTTTGGTTTTTCTCCGGCTCCGTGCTGATAAAATAGCCGTCCCCACGCTTCACCAGACGAGATCCCATTCTGCCGAGCAGCCGCAGCGCAGTGCAGACCGCCTTTGGAATGCCGTTCATCGTGAACAGCCCAAAACCTCCATGATACGTTTCCCGCGCCGGAAATACTTCATCCAAACGGTCATTGACCGAGAAATACGCAATTCCCTGCAGCGCCTCTTCATTTTCCAGAAGATTTTTAAACAGCCATGCCGCTTTATAACAGGTATCGTTGCACAGATCCCTCTGCCAGATGTTGCTGCTGCACTCATCCACCAGAACCGGCAGTGCACCAAGCCCAGCCTTCTGCAGCAGACCTTTTACCTTCTCCCCGCGGTTCCGCAGAAAATCCGGGTCGCGGCTCACAATCATATTGACGCTCTCGTTGTTCTGGATCAGATTCATTTTCTCCTCTTCCTCTCCATAGATCACCGTGCCAAACGAGCGGAATGCAAAAATTTCCGGCACACATTCCTTTTCCTTCATAGTTTCGATAAAGGCTTTGAGATGTTCCTCCGGTCCAAGACCAAAGGAAAGACATGTTACAAGATCCGGGCTCACACGTTTCATCTCCTCGTACGATGCTTTCCACGTCTCAAAGAACTCATCTCCTCCATCAATCGTGATCACGTCTCCGCTGATCCACGGGTTGAAAATCCAGCGCCGCATCTGGTTGATTCCATACCGTTCCCTTAGATGTTCCATCAGGTTTTTGATCAGCATGCGCCACTCAGCCAGATCTCGCGGAGAGCTGCTTAGCGCCGGACGCATCGTTCTTCCCGGGTCTGTTTTTGCCAGCAGCAACGGCATATGGCCGAATTCCAGCAACGGCTTCGCTCCCGTGGAAAGGATGAAATCGATCACCTCATCAATATAGTTCCAGCAGAACTGAATCTCGCCCCACATATTCCGCCGAAGTACGCACATATCATCATCAAGAATTCCTTTTACGCGGATCAGCTCATAGCCGAGCTCCTGCACCAGCTGTTCCAGCTCATCCTGCACCTCGCGGTTCAGCACACTTGCCGCATAGCCAGCATTGATCACGCGCTTCCAGTGGCCTGCCACTCTTGGTTTCCGTCCGTTTACTGCCGCTGTCACGGAAACGGCACTCTCATTTATCGTCTCAATCTCCTGCTCCGTGACCGCTGCATACTGCAGGAGACTCTGGAAAATATCATGGTCTCCCGCCGCCTCTTCCCGCTCTTTTCCTTTCTTTTCACGCTGTTTTACTGTATATTCCATCTGCTTCCGGTATTCGCTCGGTGTCATACCGCGGTATTTGCGGAATGCGCGGATCATCGCCGTCTCATTGACAAATCCATTGTGATAGGCAATCTCCGTCAGCGTTGCGCCGCTGTGCATTTCCTGTACGGCATGCGCCAGGCGCACCTGCGTCACGTACTCCCGAAATGATACACCGAAATACTGCGGAAAGCTCCGTGAAATATAGGCACGGCTCAGATAAAGATGATCCGCCAGATCCTCCAGCGTAATCTCTTCCCGGCAATGCTGCAGAATATAGTCTGATGCCCGCTGAATGCGTTCCCTTCCGCCCCGGCCCTGTTCCACCTTTTCCCCGGATGTAAAGTAAAAAAGCAGATCCTCCAGAAGCACCGTCACACGGCTTTTCATATAGATCGGTTGTTCCTCATTATTCTTGTACATCTCAAGAAAGATCCGTGCCATATCCCGCCGGATCAAATCAAATTTTTCCTGCTGATCTTCCATATAAAAAAACGACTGACATTTGACTTCACATTTCAGCAGCTTAATGTGAAATGAATCAATCGTCTCCGCTGAAACGCAGAGCGACAGAGCAAGTCCATCTTCGTCCAGATCCAGGTCACAGATCTGAAACCGGTTGATCGCAAAGATAGATCCCATCGGGAGATTGTGAACTTCCCCGTCCTCGTAGCTGACTCTTCCACTCCCACGAAGCAGAAATAAAGTTCAAATCCGGATTCCACAGTTCCCGTTTCTTCTCCGGCCGGAGTAGCCGAAAACGGAATCCCGGCATTTCCTGTTTTGTTCCTTTCAGCATCATGTCTTCGTCTCTGTTGTCTCTTTCCATTTCACACCTCATGATAGATTTTTTTTGTTGTATTGTACCACAAAAAAGGTCCCCGCAAAAAGATCTTCTCCTTTTGTGGGACCAATTTTTCGGTTTTTGTTTTAGTTTTTGCAATTATTCCTTCACCTTCAGCACCAGACACTGATACGGTTGCAGACGGATCGTTTCCTCGCCTGCCTCGCAGGTGTCATAGTTATTCAGAAGTACTTCTTCGATTGTGTCTGTAAATGGCAATGTAATGCCATCCGCAAGAGAAGTAGTAAGGATCAGAATATTATTCTTCTCATCCTTCCTGCGGTACGCCAGAACGCCGCTTACCGTCTCGTATTCCGGAATCAGCGTTCCGTAGAGGAAGGTTTCTTCCAGATCTTCACGTCGTCTTACTGCCACCATTTTGCGGTAAAACCACAGCAGGGAATCAGGATCTTTTTCCTCGGCCTCATAGTTCAGTTCCGTATAGTTTTTATTCACCGGGAACCACGGCGTACCTGTTGTGAATCCCGCCTCGGCAGATGCATCCCACTGCATCGGAGTTCTGCTGTGCTCGCGGCTCTCGCGGTTGATCTGCTCGAGCGCTTCCGCATCCGTTTTTTCCTTCGGCAATCAGGCGGTCGTAAATAGCAAAGGTCGGTTTGTCGACGAATCCCTGAATATGACTGTTTTCGGGTTGTCGCGCAATGCCAATTCTCCTGTCCCTGATACAGAAATACAATACCCGGCAGGAAGAAATTGGTGACCGGAAGCATCTTTTCGCTGTAGCGGTTCTGGTCCTCCGGCATCAGGAACCGGTCGATGATGCGCGTTTTGTCATGGTTTTCGAGAAAGTTGCAGAGCATGCCGCGGCCATCCACGATTTTCTGCGCCGCAAAAAGCTGATCGCGATAATCGTCAAACAGCGCCACGGTATTGCCCCATTTCGGGTTACGCACATTGTCGAGGGTGTGACAAAAATCGAAAACGGACGAGAAACTGCCGTTTTCCCCAATCACATCCTCCACATCCTCCGGTCCCATGTGATCGTACTCTCCGATCGTCAGCGCATCGGTCGGCGCAAAGGTGCGCTCCTTCATTCACACAAGATATCGGCAAGACCGTCTACATTGTTGAAATACTCGAACGCCATATTGTACTCGTCCGGTCCATCCGGCGGAAGGTTGGTGTACTGATAATTCTTTTTCAGATGGCTGATCGCATCAAGACGGAATCCGCCAAGTCCCAGATCCATCCATTTTAAAATCATCTCATAAATTTCTTCCCGCAATTCCGGATTCTCCCAATTGAGATCCGGCTGCTCTTTTGTGAAGATGTGGAGGTAATACAGGTTATCATATCCCGGTACTTTCTCCCATGCGCTGCCGCCAAAAATCGACCGCCAGTTGTTCGGCTCTTTGCCGTCTTTTCCTTCCCGGAACACATAATACTTTCCGTACTTTCCAAACGGATCTTTGAGTGCCGCCTGAAACCACGCATGCCGGTCAGAGGAATGATTCACGACAAGATCCATCAGGATGCGGATGCCGCGCTTTTTTGCCTCCGCGATCAGCTCCTTCATGTCCTCCATCGTTCCAAACGACGGGTCGATATCCATGTAATCGGAAATATCGTATCCGTTATCCACCATTGGGGATGCAAACACCGGGCAGAGCCAGATGACATTGGCTCCCAGCTTTTCTATTTTGTCAAGATGACGGATCACGCCTTTCAGATCCCCGATTCCATCTCCGTTGGTATCCTGAAAACTCTTCGGATAAATCTGGTATCCAACCGTTTTGTGCCACCACTTTTTCTCCATTGCTTTTCTCCTGTTCATTTTGTTTTTATGATGCGGGCCGTTCTTTAGGTTTACCGCAAAACCTATAGTGTTTCCACTATATCACAAAAGAATGGATTATGCTACTTTTTCTTTTTGATTTTTCCCGATGTCCGCTTTACCGTTACGGCTCACTGTTTTTTCATCAGCGGCAACATCACGCAGGAAGCAGCTTCTCCCCCCATATGAATGGTCTGATGGGCAATTTTATTCTCCGTTTTTTCCGACCACAGCCCTTTCTGATTGCTGTGAACATGATACTGCGGGAAGTCGGAGGAGGAAACATCTACACGAATGCGGGAACCCTTTGGAATCGTGTATACAATATTCCACATAGTAATCTGTACCTCTGCCACGCTGCCCGGTTCATAGGCTCCGGCCTCCGTTTTTCCCTGCTCCAATGTTGCAATCGAGGAACGAATGTTGTACGCTTTTCCTTCCGGCGTTACCTCCATGATTTTAGCGGTAAATGCCGTATCCTCGCAATCACTTTCCACGAACAGGCAGACGGAGGCTTTTCCGTTCAGCGTGAAAGTTTCTTCCAGCGGTTCTGATACAAAACTCAGGACATCCTCACGATAGTCCGGTTCCGGCTGGAGATGGCTGCCGATCTGCGGCATCGTATGCAGAAGGGCTTCTCCTCCGATGCTCTCGACTGGAGTGGCCGGGTCAAACGTGTAGTTTCTCGTTTTTTCCCGTTCCGGCGCGTCTTCCCGCAGTGTTTTCTCATCCAGATACAGCGTCATGCTTCCCGCAGTTCCTTCTTCTCCCAGTCGGTCGGATACGATGTCAATCCACCGGTCCGCTCCGATTTCATAGGCACGGATCCGCTGCGTCGGGATTTCTTTTTGTTTCAACGTCAGCTCAAACCATTCCAGCATCTTTGGAATTTCTTCATTCTGCGGGTGCAGCACCTCTTTGCCCTCGAGGCAGATCTGGAAAAAGTGGTTCCAGGCGCCGATTTCGAGCCAGCTGTGCTGTTTTGTTTCCTCGTTCAGCCGCTCCCACGTTTTCATACTGCTGCCGTGGTGATGATCGTACCAGCCGCTTAAAAGATAAATCGGAACCTTCGTTTTTGATGGAATTTCCCGCAACTGTTTCCACCAGCGTCTGCCAGAGTGCCGCATCCGGGCTCGGGCTTGTGATGTATTCGCGGTAGGACGGAACACGCTGTCCCCACAGCGCCTCGTCCACTTCAATCTGCGGCAGGTAACGGCAGCTTTCGCGATAGTCAGCATTCACTGGTTTTTCCGCATTTTCCATCGACCATGCGGTCAGGATATCGTGGCGGAAGCAGCCCTTCTCGTAGGCTGATACAAAACGATCCGTTCCATAGTCCTCCAGAAACATTGCGGCAACTTTCCCCTCCGCGGCATCAGCGAACGCCCAGCCGGTCATGCTTGTGTAGGAATGGCCCCAGTAGCCTAAGATTTCGCACCATGCTGCTCCACAAGGTAATCCATGGTGTCAATGCCATCGTTTCGCTCATTGATGTTTGGCTCCCATTTTCCTTCCGACTGCTCTCTGCCGCGGCAATACTGGTAGACATACACATAGCCTCTGCGCGCCAGTCCCTCACCGTAGGCACGGTGAATACGGTCGTTGCCCGGATAGCAGGTACGAGTCAGGATGACGGGATATTTCTTGTTTTCTCCTGATCCGCCTTCCCTTGGAAAATAATAGATTGTATGCAGCTTCACACCATCGCGCATCTCGATCTGGCTGTCTTTTCTTTCAAATGCTGCACAGCTTTCGGAAACGCCGCTTTTCGCAAACTGTTCCTCCACGCGTTTTACCACTGCCGCCATAAAATCTTCTGCCATTGCCCTAAACCTCCATTTCCAGCAGTGCCATGCCGAGTGTCTTTCCATGTTTGTCCAGCGCCAGCGATCTTGTGACACCGCCGCCGAGTGTCTTGTCGAGGACAAAGTTCAGCGCATGGATTCCGTCCAGTTCGTAGCGGGTTACTTTTCCGTGACAGATTTCGCGGAAGTATTCTGCTACGCGTGCTTCTGTTACTTTTTCTTTCAGCATTTCATAATTGTTCTCATCATATGGGATCACCGAAATATTGGAGATCTCGCCTTTGTCACCCGTTCTTGCATGTGCAATTTCTTTTAATTTCATACTTCTTCCTTTCCTGTCCTTCGTTACTGTCTGTCGATTGCGGAAAATGGTTTTCCAGACACGTTCCGGCAATCTCTTCGTTTTATAACAATCCCAGCTCTTCTCCTGCTGACCGTAAGATCAGAGGCATCGATCAAACTTCAAAATACCGAATCTTCTGTGTTACGTCATCCCGCGGTACAAAAATTGAGCAGACCGAGACAACCTCGGACACCCGTTTCACAGCTCCGCCTCCTCCTGCCGGACCGTTGGTGTAGAGAGCTTCGACTTCATTTGCCAGCAGAACGGCATTTTTCCGGTCTTTCGTTCTGCCTGCGGCGCGGAGACGCACTTCACACGGAGTTCCACTTCCGATCTCCTTGGAAATTGCATCACGATACAGGGAATTGCATCCGATAAAATCAGTACGGTACTCTTCCAGTTCGATGCCTGTCAGTGCAATCCGCTTCTCCAGAATCTCCGCCGCCAGCTCCGCCCGTGCCATACAGTTGCTTCCGCCGTAGGAAATTTCACCCTCACCGATGAAGCAGTCCTTGTAGCCGACACTCACTTTCAAAGTTTCCGGTCTTCCATGCGTTGTCGCATGCTCGGCGCGAACCTGGTTTTCCCCGACCTGCCGGAACGTCACCTTTGAAAAGTCCGCTGTTGCATCCGGGGTCAGGTAAGCCTTTGGGTTGTGGATTTCGTAGATCATCTGCTCTTTACAGGTATCCACACTCACCAGTCCGCCACTTCCCTCGACCTTTGTCACGGTAAATGCGCCTGTCTCGTCAATCTCAATGAGCGGGAATCCGAGTTTCCACAGGTCCGGCACATCCTTGTAGCCGGATCCGCAAAATAGCCGCCTGTCACCTGTCCGGCACACTCCAGCAGATGGCCTGCCAGAACCGCCTGTCCCATCTGATCCGGGTTGTCGTCAATGTTCCATCCGAACTCATGTACCAGCGGTCCGATCGTCAGTGCAGGATCGGAAACGCGACCGGTAATGACAAGATTGGCACCCTCTTCCAACGCTTTTGTGATGCCCTCCGCACCCATATAGACGTTCGCAGAAATCAGAACATCTTTTTTCTTTTTTAACAGCGTGCCATCCTCCAGCACTTTTTCATTTTCATACTTATCCAGTTCGTCTGTAATATCATCGCCGGTCACACAGGCAATCTTCAATCCACTGACACCCAGTTTTCTGGCAATTTCACACGTCCGTTCTGCAGCAGATACCGGGTTGGCAGCTCCCATATTGGTAATAACTTTTACTTTGTTTTTCGCCATCAGCGGGAGAATTTTTTCCATTCGGTAGTCGAGCAGCTGGTTATAACCCTTCGACGGATCTTTCTCTTTGTCCTGCTGCCCGATCGCAACGGTGCGTTCCGCCAGACACTCGAAAATAATGTAGTCCAGATTTCCTTTTTCCATCAGTTCCACGGCCGGCTCGATGCGGTCTCCCGCGTAGCCTGCCCCGCTTCCGATTCTGATTTTTTTCATATCCAATGGCCTCTCTTTCTTTGATCTGATGTCATTGTAACGCAGATCCATGGCAGGTACCACAAAAGGGAACCGAATTTCTAAAATTTTAGAAATCTGGTTCCCTTTTTACATGAACTGCTTTTCAGCCGGGTCGGAAAATACGGTAAAAACATCCAATGCAATAGAAATTCCGGCATTCCGTTATTATTTCTTATTCTTTCATTTTATTGTATAACGTCGCCAGCGAAATTCCGAGTTCCTTTGCCGCTTTTCGCTTCCCCTCCATATCCCGTCCGTACAGCAGCAGCGTATTTTGGATCTCCTGCCGTTCGAAGCGGCGCACCCGCTCTTCCAGCGTCATGTGAGCCTCTGATTCCCGTTTTTCAAACTGTACGAGACTCGTCACAATTGAGATGCTTCCGCGGATCTGATGCTCTTCCCAGATCGGATAAACACTTGCAAAGTATTCCTGCATTCCCTCTCTCCGCACCATTCCCTCGACCGGGATGCCGCTCCAAATAACTTCCGGAGCAATGGCAGATTTTCGGTACTCCGTGATTTTATGACCTTTCGCGATTTCAAGCGGAACGCCGATGAAATCGCTGTAGACTTGATTGAAGAACACAATCCTGCTGTGCTGATCGCAGATCAGGATTCCCTGCTGTAAAGATTCCAGAATGGAATGTACCTGCATTTCTTCTCCCTCCCACTTTCATCCATTTTGTACTCAAAAAAACACTCTCTGTGGGCTTCTTTCGTTATCACTGCAGTCACCACGGGCAGCGTCGGCAAGGACTTTATCTCGTTGCCTCCGCCACAGTGCGCTCCTGCCCGGATGGCTTTTTACTTTACAGAAAAATTCAACGAAGTATCCTGTGAAGAAAAAACGCACGGCAGGAAATCCCGCCGTGCGTCCATAGATTCTGATTTACGCTTAAATTATTTAAGAGTAACTTTAGCGCCTTCAGCCTCAAGTTTAGTTTTGAGCTCTTCAGCTTCTGCTTTGGAAGCACCCTCTTTGAGGACTTTCGGAGCACCGTCAACTACTTCTTTAGCTTCTTTCAGGCCAAGTCCTGTAGCTTCACGTACAACTTTGATAACTTTAACTTTGTTCGGGCCAACCTCTGTCAGCTCTACGTCGAACTCGTCTTTCTCCTCAGCTGCTGCTGCATCGCCTGCTGCTGCTGCAACTACAACGCCTGCTGCTGCGGATACGCCGAACTCTTCCTCACATGCTTTTACAAGATCGTTTAACTCTAATACAGATAACTCTTTGATAGCGTCAATAAACTCTGCGGTTGTTAACTTTGCCATTTTATTTTCCTCCTTGGATATTTTCTGAATAATGTTCTCAGGCTACGTATTTCACGCTGCCCGCTTGAGGCTTAGGCCTCTGCTGCGCCGCCTTTGGACTCTGCGATCTGGTTGAGGACGCGAGCCAGGTTTGCGATCGGGGACTGGATGCTTCCAAGCAGTTTGCCAAGAAGTTCTTCTCTTGACGGAACGTTTGCCAGTGCTTCCATTCCAGCTTTGTCGTAGTAGTTTCCTTCTACAACACCAGAAACCATCTCCAGCTTCGGAGCGGTTTTTGCAAATTTAGCGATGATTCTTGCCGGAGCTGTTGCATCGTCCTTGCTGATTGCGATAGCGTTTGTGCCATCCAGGTCTTTGGTAAGAGACTCGAAAGCAGTACCAGCGAATGCACGTTTCATCATTGTATTTTTGTATACTTTGTAATGAACGCCTGCTTCTCTTAACTCTTTACGCAGCTGAGTATCCTGAGCAACGGTTAATCCGCTGTAGTTTACCAGCAGCACGCACTGTGCGCCTTCTACCTGTGCGCTGATCTCTTCCAGGACCGGCTTCTTCAGATCGATTTTTGCATTGATTGCCATGATTGCACCTCCTTGTAGTATTTCGTACCTACGCTTTGGAAGTATAAAAAAAGCTCTTCGCGAAGATTGGCGAAGAGATCTCAAAATTCCATAACATGAACCTTGTGTAACTTCTCCTCGGCAGGCGTTTGAAACTTACGCCTTGCGGCACCTGCTGTCTTCGGCGTGATACAGGTGGTATGATATCATATGTGAGGCGGGTTGTCAAGATCAAAATGAATTTTTTTCATATTTATGCAACTTCATCAAAATATATGTTCTATTTTTTCAAACCGTTTCTACACATATCATGTTATACTTGTTTTGTTGTCTCACCTACACCAAGGCAACTTGGAAAGGAGGTGACGTTGTTGGAACCTATTACTTCGCTTATTGTTTCCGTTATGGCAGGTGTGATTTGCCACCTCATCTGCAAATGGTTGGACGAAAACGATTAAAAGGACAACAGCCTAAAAGTTTAAGCCGCTTTACGGAATAGAAAACCCCGGAGACTGCCATCTCCGGGGTTTTCGTTGTTGAAACCTTTAGCTTCGCTTTGCCTACGGCAAGTATATCATATGCCGAATCGAATTTCAAGATTCCTCTCCCACATTTTTATTTCACTTTTACCAATCTCACAGCCATATACGGTCTTGACGGCATGTCGATCGTAAATTCTCCGCTGTGACGGCCTGCCGGGGTAATCGTCATGTTCCAGGTGTCGATGATTTCCGATGAAGATATTCTGAAGCTCAAAGATCTGCCGATCTGGTTTACACACGCAAAAACCGACCCGGTTGTCGTTCCGGATGACTTTGTCGTTCCGACCTATGAACGTCTGGCAAAGGTCAACCCGAATGCACACTTTACCTACTGGGACAAGGTACTCGATCACACCGGAACACAGAAAAATGCAGACGGCACCCCATTCGAATACATCGGCCACTGGTCCTGGATCCCGATGCTGAACGATGAGTGTGTCCTCGATTATGACGGCAAACCGGTTATGACGGACGGAAAAGAGACTCCGATTCTGGAGTGGATGGCTGCACAGAAAAAAGCATAACACAGCACTTGCCGGATTCTCCGCCTACGGCGGATTGTTGCAGTGAAAAAAACAGATGGTATGAAATCGGACTTCAAAGCTGATTTCATACCATCTGTTTTTGTCTGTTCTTGTCTTTTTTTCTCTGTTCCGTTTGATATCATCAACCGTGCAAGTCGGCTGATCTTTTTGAAAAGCTCTTGCCCCTACTGTTCTTTTCTTTTCAGCTCTTCATAAAATTTCTGCAACACATAAAATGCCGGTTTGCGGTACTTTTTGTCCTCAGAGAGCAGCCCCTTCCGGTTATAATATTTCTGGATCAGGCTTGTTCTGCGCGGGCAGCGGAAATCGTAGAGAATCCAGGGGGTCATGCCCTTGATGTAGTCAATGTTCCGCAGCGTTGCAATCTGTTTTTCGTACACATCCGCCTGGCACTCCTCGGTTCCTTTGTCCGAGATGGTTCCATGGTGATGCGGCAGCGCGTCTGCGCCGAACTCCGTTACGATAACCGGCTTGTCCGGCTGGCTGTTTTCCATCAGTGCCGGCAGCATCGCAAAATCCGGGGTGTACCAGCCGCAGTACTCGTTGATGCCGATGATGTCAAGGTATTCCATCAGACGGTCCTCAATCTTATTTTTCGCAGCATTAACCAGGCAGGCCGCAGACACCATTCGCGTCTCATCTTCCCGATGCGCGCATTCTGCCAGTGCGCTCATGAATTTCAGCCGTTCATCCGTATCGGCATTCTCATTTCCGACAGACCAGATGATCACGCTCGCGCGGTTCCAGTCACGGTTGATGAGTTCGCGGAGCTGATTCTGGGCATCCTCATATGTTTTTTCACGTTCAAAACGAATTGCCCAGTAAACCGGAATTTCCTCCCACAAAAGAAGCCCAAGCTCGTCGGCGAGTTTTGCCATTTCTTCGTTATGCGGGTAATGTGCAAGGCGCATGAAGTTGCATCCCAGTTCTTTCGCAATGCGGATATTTTCGATCCGTTCCTCTCTTGTCAGGCCTTTTCCGTTTTCCACGCTGTCTTCGTGGCAACTGATACCACGCAGGAAAACGGGCTCTCCGTTCAGCAGAATGTCTCTGCCGTTCACGCGAATTTCACGAAAGCCGACCCGGTCGCTGACGGTATCGGTTCCACAGGTTACTTTTACATCATACAGCTTCGGTTTTTCCGGTGTCCAAAGCTCCGGTTTTGCATCAAAAACAACTTCTCCGGCTCCGTTTTCCAGCTGGATTTTCCGGCTCACGCCAAGCTCCTCGATGACAAGCTCTGCCTTGGCTGTGATTTTTTCCGACAGTGTCACTTTCGCCATAACATGTCCAAATGTTCCGTCCGGCACAAGCGCAATTTTAAAAGTTTTGATATGGCATTTCGGAACACGGATCAGTGCGATATCGCGGTATACGCCGCAGTAGTTGAACCAGTCGGTATTCTCGGTCGGCACCTGCTCCGACCGTCTCGTTCCGTCAACAGCAAGCACGATGCGGTTCTCCGCTTTCAGGTATTCTGTGATATTCCAGAACGCCGGTGTCGATCCGCCGCGATGCATACCGACGTATTTTCCGTTTAAGAAAACGCGGCACAGATAATTGGCTGCGCCCACCTTCAGAAAGACTGTTTCCTCTCTTTCTGCGATATAGGAAAATTTTCTCGTAAAGACCATGCTTCCCTCATACAGGAGATACATCGGATCGATGGTATTCCAGCTGCACGGAAGCTGCATCACCGGCCACTCGTCAAAGGAATAGTCGATTGGCACAGTAAAGCCTTTTTCGTCGCGGTATCTCTCTTTGTACCATTTCTGGCGCAGACAGGTATCGTACTGATCGACTGCATAATGCCAGCCGCCGTTCAGCAGCTCCTCTCTTCTTCCCCCTTCAAATATCATCGTGTCCACTGTGGCAAATCCCGTTTCGTACTGTTCGGTATAATCCTCGAGATGGATATCCGACATATACTTTTTCTCTTTTTTTGCTTCCATAAACTTTTCCCTCACTTCTCCAAACGATCCGAAACACGCTCTGCGAGTTTCTCAGGGTATCGCGGCAGTCGCCGGGTCTCGTGCAGACACGGACTTTGCGCGGCACCACCCATTCCTTGTTTTTATTATAACGCTTTCACAGGAAAAATCTATGGTCAAAACTGTTGAGGATATTGCAAAAATTGCGGTACCGCTTATTTTTCTTCGTTTTCGTTCTTTCCTTCCGCCGCCATCTGCTGCCTCCTCCGTGTCACAAGGCCACCGATCCGTCCTGTCTCTTTTGCCGTGAGCGACCGCCAGCCGTCATTCAGCACGCGGTCTAAAAGACCCAGCTCGTCCGCAATTTCGTATTTCATTTTTTCCTTCTCCGTCATATGCTCCAGATCGATTTTTTTCTGCTTCGCCATTTTGTTCTGCACTCCTTTTCTCTGCATTTTTGCTTTATCCAGAGTGTAGACACTTTTTCCGGCCTTATACCTCCTGTTGTCAAACGGATATTCGCAATCCGCTTCGCTGCTTGCTCATAGCCGAAGAGCTGCTTCGCAGCTTATCTTTTCATCCCTGCTTTCGAAATCCCCCCCGAAGGCAGGAATCTTTTATCTGCCGCCACAAAAAAAACCTCGCTTTTGAAATACGGTCCGGTTTCCCATTCCGTTTTTTCAAAAAGCGAGGTCCTTTTCTTTATTTCTATTCTATGTTCCTATCTCCTCACTCCGGCGTCTCTCCGAGCCCGCTTTTAATTGCGGCAATGGCCGCCCGAAGTGCTTCCTCTTCATCCTCTCCGCTGCTGCAGATCTCAATAGTGTCTCCCTGCCTGATTCCTGCGGCAACGATACTCAAAATACTCTTTAAATTAACCGTTCCCTGCATCCCGTTGTTTTCATAGGTAAACGACATGGCAGATTTGTACCGGCTTACACTGTTTGACAAATTTACCGCATTTAAAAGATGCAGACCTGACGGATTGACAATCGTTACTTTTTCACTTACCATCTTATGTTCCACCTGTCTTTCCTTTGTAATCCGCTCATTTTTCTTTGAAAAATGGCTACTTACTCATTTTTTGCCGTGTCCCGAGTTCAAAAATCCTCCTGCAAGCTTTGCCTGCATCGGTTTTTTGACCTTTTGACACTGATATTTTCATGATAGCACAGTTTTGTTAAAACAGTTTGAACATTCTGTTAGATACTCCTCAATTCTTTCCGCTTACTCAGCTGACTGAAGAACAGGTAATAAATAAAGTATGCAATCGTTGTGATTACCCACGACAGCGGATAGCAGAAGGCTGCTCCTTTTAAGGAGTGGAAATGCGGCAGAACCGCCGTCATCCACACGATACGTACTCCGCAGATTCCTATTCCGGTGATAAACATCGGAATCCATGCATCTCCGACACCGCGGAGTGCACCGGAAAGGATTTCGATGGAAATGTAGGTAAAGAAGGTCGGAACCAGGAAATGGATCAGTCCGTGACAGATTTCACGCACCGCCGTATCTGTGGTAAACAGAGAAATCAGTGTATCACCGATAAACCACATAAACACAACCATCAGACCCGTCATCAGAAATGCCATGATCATGCTGGTGCGCACACCGCGGTGTACACGATCCATCTTTTTCGCACCGTAGTTCTGACCGACAAAGGTTGTCGCCGCAATACCGAGCGCATTGATCATCATCCAGAAAAGACCGTCCACCTTTCCGTAAGCCGCCCACGCAGCCACATTGTTAGTTCCCAGCGAGTTGACAGCAGACTGAATAATCACGTTCGATACCGAGTACAGAATTGACTGTACGCCTGCCGGAAAACCAATGCGGACAATTCGTTTCAGCATAATCCAGTCAATGCTGATTTTCCGCAGATGAAGCCGGTAAATGTCTCTGGTCCGCATCAGAGAGCCCATAACAAGAACCGCACTGATGATCTGAGACAGAATGGTCGCAAGCGCCGCGCCCATAACACCCATCTGCAAACCGACAACAAATAAAAAGTCAAGCGCGATATTGGTCATACAGCAGATGATCAGATACAGCAGCGGACGTTTCGAATCGCCGACCGCACGCAGAATACCGGAACCCATGTTGTAAATCAGGTTTCCGATGGTTCCAAGGAAATAAACACGCATATAAATCAGCGCATGATTTACAACATCATCCGGCGTGTTCATCAGATCGAGCATCCATCTCGAACAGCCAATGCCAACTACTGTCAGCACAATACCTCCGAGAATGGAAAAGGCAATGGAAGTGTGCACTGCCCACTGCACCTTGTCCTCTTTATTGGCTCCGTAATGCTGTGAAATAACAACCGTCGCACCACTCGAAAGGCCGACAAAAAATCCGACCAGCAGATTGATCAGCGTACCTGTCGTTCCGCCGACCGCCGCAAGTGCCTGTTTTCCGAGAAAGTGTCCGACAATCATGCATCCGCCGTGTTGTAAAGCTGTTGGAAAAACGTTCCGAACAGAATCGGCAGGAAAAAGATCAGAATCTGCTGCCAGATAACACCTTCCGTAATCTGATTTACCTTTACTACTTCTTTCTTCTCTTTGTTCATACCCAAATACCTTCTAAAACTGCCGCCGGATCTCATGGCTGATTCCGACGGCAGTCCCCCTTTAAAATTTTCTTCTGCTCCTCTGCAGATACTCTTCTTCTGTTTTATATTTTCAGCTGCTTCATCCCTCTTGGCAAGCGGATATTTGCAATCCGCTTCGCTACTTGCTTGATTCGGTTAAGTAATCTTTCAAAAAATCAAACAGCGTCTGCATTTCTTCCCGCGTGCCAATCGTAATACGCAAATAATTGTCAATGCGGGGTTTCTCAAAATACCGCACATAGATATGGCGTTCCCGGAGTGCCTGAAAAATCTTCCCGGCCGGTACGCTTTTGTGTGTTGCGAAAATAAGTTCGATTTCGAATCCTCGAAAGAAAATCCAAGCTTTTTCAGCTCCTCCTTCGACCACTCTCTCGTTTCCATCACTTTTTTCACCGTCTTGCGGAAATATTCCACATCGCGGATCGCTGCGGCTCCGGCTGCGATCGTGGTCTGATTCATGGTATACGAATTGAATGAATATTTCACATCGTTCAGATACGAAATCATCTTCTCATTTCCGATTGCATAGCCGATGCGCATGCCGGCAAGCGAACGGGATTTTGATGTTGTCTGCACAACCAGCAGATTTTCATATTTTTCCAACAGCGGCTGCGCAGTGGCTGCTCCGAAATCCACATATGCCTCATCCACAATTACAACCACATCCGGGTTGTGCTGTAATATCGATTCGATCGCAGAAAGTGAAAGCTCCACACCCGTCGGTGCATTCGGGTTCGGGAACACGATTCCGCCATTTGGATGGTTTTCTGCAAAATACTGCTCCGGCACAATGCAGAAATTTTCATCGAGCGGGATCTGCTCGTACGGAATGCGGAATTCCTCCGCCCAGACATCGTAGAAGGAATACGTAATGTCCGGGAAAAGAATCGGTTTGTCAGAGTTAAAATACGTCATAAACGCCATCGCCAGAACATCATCCGAACCAACGCCGACAAAAACCTGCTTTGTGCTTACGTGGTAGACATCCGCAATCGCCTGCACCAGTTCTGCCGCGGTCGGATCCGGATAGAGACGGAGGGTATCCTCTTCTGCTGCCCGTCTGATCGCCTCTGCGGCTTTTGGTGACGGCGGATACGGATTCTCATTCGTATTCAGCTTGATCATGTCAGCCTCATGCGGCTGCTCGCCCGGTACATACGGCACAACTTTTCTTACATTCTTTTCCCAGTTACTCATAAGTTCCTTCCTTTCTGCCTGTGGTCAGGAAATGCACCCTGACTTTATTCCGTCTTTCTGTTTTTTTGGAAAACCCTGTGAATCGTAACCATTTTTTCTTTTCCTTCTGCTCCGGCAGTTTCCCGCCGACGCAAAGTCCCTCTTTTTCCCGGTGAACCGCTTTATCCTCTCTTCTTCCAGGTAGACGGATAGAAAAGAATCAGCATCGGAAACAGTTCCAGACGGCCTGCCAGCATATCAAAAATCAGAATCAGCTTGGAAACCGGACCGTATCCAAAGAAATTGCTGGTCGGTCCTACCTGGTCAAGACCAGGTCCGATGTTGTTCAGCGTTGCGGCAACTGCCGTGAAGTTTGTCTCGAAGGAAAATCCATCCACACTGATGATCAGCATGGAAAAGCTGTAGATCACAAGATAAACAATCAAAAATACGTTGATCGCCCGCAGAACCTCATGCTCTACCGGGTGATCATCGAAACGGATGCGTTTGATACTGCGCGGATGTACGATCGAACCAAGCTCTTTTTCACGGTTTTTAAGAGGATCAGGATTCGCGAAACCTTGATTCCGCCTCCCGTTGAACCGGCGCAGGCTCCGATGAACATCAGCATCACCAGAATACATTTTGACAGCTCCGGCCAGAGATCAAAGTCCGTCGTGGAATAACCCGTTGTCGTGATAATCGATCCGACCTGGAAAAAGGCGGTCCGTACTGTCTCACCGATGGAATGGTACATCGGATAGATATTCCAGGAAATCACGCCTCCTGCCAGAAGAATAATCAGGATATACGCTCTTACCTCCTGGGACGAAATGGCGGCCTTTCCCTTTTTGCAAAGCATCAGATAATAAAAGTTAAAATTCACACCGAACGCAATCATGGCGATTGTCAGAATCCACTGCTGCAGTGATGTGTACACTGCACAGCCGCTGTTCAACACGGCAAAGCTCCTGTTCCGGCAGCTCCCATGGCGAGTGTGACAGAATCAAATGTCTTCATGCCGGAAAGCAGCAGGGCAGCAATGGTAAAAAGTGTCATGCCAAGATAAATCTGATACAGAATTTTAGCGGTTCCGCGCACTCTCGGAACAAATTTGGAAACAGTCGGTCCCGGCTCTCTGCCTTCATCAGGTTCATGACGGAACCGCCCTTCATCGGAAGCAATGCAAGAATGAACACAAGAACGCCCATACCGCCAATCCAGTGGGAAAAGCTTCTCCAGAACAGGCTGGCGTGTGAAAGTGCTTCCACATCGCTCAAAATGCTGGCTCCTGTCGTTGTGAAACCGGAAACGATCTCAAACAGCGCATTGATATAAAACGGAATTTCCCCCGTAATTACAAACGGCACCGCTCCGAAAACACCAAGGACAACCCAGCTTAACGAAACGCAGACAAATCCGTCGCGGGAATAGATTTCCATATTGGACGGTTTTCTGAAGCAGAGGATCAGACCGGCTGCAATGCAGAGCAGTCCCCAGATAAGATACGCAAAGCCTGCCTTTTCCTGGTACATGGCTCCGACCAGCGCCGGAAGCAGCATCAGCATACCTTCCACTTTCAGCACCCAGCTGATGACAAAACGAATCATTTTATAGTTCATAATCCGCTTCCCCCGTTACTCTGCCAGAATCTCATGGATATCCTGAAGACCGGTTTCCGTTGTTACGATAATGACGGAATCTCCTGCCGCAAAGGAATCCTGTCCGCCCGGAATGATGACCTTTCCCTGTCTGTTAATCGCTGCTACCAGAAGGTTTGGCCGTGTTTTCATATCCTGCAGACGGATACCGATCATACGGCAGTTCTGGTTCACGATAAACTCAAGAGCCTCCACACGGTCTTCCATCAGCTTATACAGCGTCTCAACGTTGCTTCCGATGGAGTTTTTCATTGCCCGGACATACTGCAGAATGTACTCTGCGGTGATGTGTTTCGGGTAGATCAGGCTGTCCAGGTTCAGGCTGTGGATAACATCATTAAATTCCAGATGGTTGATTTTCGTTACAACCTTTGAGGATACCTTCTCTTTCGCATACAGCGACAGAATGATGTTTTCTTCATCCATATCAGTGCAGGCTACAAACGAGTCCATATCCTGGATACGCTCCTCTTTTAAGAGCTCCTGATCACTTCCGTCGCCGTAAATAACGGTTGCATCCGGCAGTGCTTCGCTTAAAACCTCACAGCGATCCTTATTTTTCTCGATAATCTTGACATCGACGTTCATATTTGCCAGTGATTTTGCGAGATAATACGTAATTTCACCGCCGCCAACAATCATCGTATTGTGTACCTTGTTTGTATGAACACCGATTTTCTTAAACAGGCTCTCTGCGTTCTGCGGTGTGGTAATGATGGAAAGGCTGTCTTTTGCCTGGATCACAAAATTTCCATCCGGTATGTAAACCTCGCCGTTTCGCTCAACAGCACAGACCAGCAGACTGTACTGAAGCGCTCCGGCCAGCTCACGCAGCGACATATGGACAATTTTCGATGTTTCCGGCACTTTAAAGCGCAGCATTTCGATTCTTCCGCGGGAAAAGCTGTCGATCTCAATCGCAGATGGGAACCGCAGCAGTCTTGCCATTTCCATGGCGGCCGCGTGCTCCGGGTTGATGATCATGGACAGACCCAGCTTTTTACGGATAAATTCTCTCTCCTCCCGATACATCGGATTTCGAACTCTGGCGATGGTGTGACAGTCTGCTGCCTGTTTGGCGATGACACAACAAAGCAGGTTCATTTCATCACTTTTGGTTACGGCAATCATCAGATCCGCATGCTCAATATCCGCCTCCTGAAGCACCTGATAGCTTGCTCCGTTTCCTACAATTCCCATAACGTCGTAGGTGTTGGAGACGTTGCGGACGACAATACTGTCTGTGTCGATGACCGTCACAAGGTTGTCCTCGCGGCTCAGCTGGGCGGTCAGTGCGGCTCCGACTTTTCCGCAGCCCACAATGATAATTTTCATGTTCTCTCCCTTCAATGCAAAAGCATTTCGCGTAAAATAGTAAAGACCCGCCAGGCGGCATCGTAAAACCATTTTTCGATGCACTCCAAAAAGCAGATCTGTACCCCTATTGTACGATGGCGATTATATCATATTTCCAGGAAAAGCGGAATAGATTTTAACAACATTTTGGACGGAGTTTTTGTAATGATTGATCAAAAAAGGGAAAACCTGTTGAACCTTGCGCTGGCCGCAACGGAAGTCGAACGGCGGCGTGTGCCGGAGCTTTCGGCAGGTATAACTCTTACAGCAAAACATGGGAAGTAATTGTACAGTATCAGGGAGACCTGGCTTTTCTGGAGGAGCAGGGAGTTCGTGTGACGCTGCTGCTGTTTTCGTATGCCATTCTTCTGGTTCCGGAGTCCCTGATGGATTACGTGACAGGACTGCCGCAGATTACCTATCTGGAGAAACCGAAATTACTTTATTTCGCAGATGCATTTGTGCGGAGCATATCCTGTATTACGCCTGTGCAGGAGGGGGGTATGGGTCTGTCTGGGAATGGGGTGCTGCTTGCATGCATTGATTCAGGCGTGGACTATGCGCATCCTGATTTCTGCGCACCGGACGGGACAAGCCGAATTGCAATTTTATGGGATCAGACGATTCCGGGGAATCCTCCGATGGGGTATGCTCTTGGGTCGGTATATACACGGCAGCAGATCAATGAGGCACTTGCATCTTCTACGCCGGAAGAACGGTTTGCCCTCGTGCCGTCCCGCGATGTGACGGGGCATGGGACAGCGGTGCTCGGAATCGCAGCGGGAAATGGGAGATCCTCGGCAGATGCGGCCATGCGGGGCGTGGCACCGGAAGCAACACTCGTGGTCGTAAAGCTTGGGAATCCTGATCCGGCGGATCTGCCGCGGACATCGCAATTGCTGCAGGCGGTGGATTTCTGCGTAAGATATGCACTTCTGGTGGAGCGGCCACTTGTGACTAATTTGAGCTTCGGGAATAATTACGGTTCGCACAGCGGGGATTCCTTACTTGAAACGTATTTGAATGCAGTGTCAAATTTAGGGCAGAACGTGATCTGTATCGGGGCAGGAAATGAAGGGGATACCGGACGCCATTATGCCGGGAACCTAAAGTCGGATCGCAAGTCGTCCGGTCAGACGCAAACAGTCCGTGCGACATCTGATCCGGCTGCGACGTCTGCGGTCTCGGCAACGGCTGACCGCGCTGTCTCCGTTGAATTTCAGGTCGGTGCTTATGAATCCTCGTTCAGTCTCCAGATCTGGAAGGTTTATGGGGATGAAATCTCGATCGAACTGATTTCCCCCGGCGGCATCCGCTCCGGCACGCTCTCTCCTGTCCTCGGCACGGCGCGTCTGACGCTTGGTCCGACAGAACTTCTCCTGTTTATGGCATGCCCATCCCCCTACAGCCAGGCGCAGGAAATTTACCTGACCTTTCAGGCGCAGGAAACCATCTGTCCGTCGAAAACGGCATCTGGACCTTGCGTCTCACCCCCGGCCGCCTGATCTCCGGTTCCTTTGACCTCTGGCTTCCCGGCGGAAATGCCATCGGTCCACAGACCCGCTTCTTCTCTCCCGCTGCCGACACCACACTCACCATCCTTCCACCGCCCGCTCCGCCATCACGGTCGGTGCCTACGATCCCCGCCTTTCCTCCTATGCCAGCTTCTCCGGCCGCGGCTATACCCGTATTCTCCACGAAATTAAACCTGATCTCGCCGCCCCGGGTGTCAATATCCCAGCTCCCCGTTCCGGCGGCGGCTATGCTTCCTTCACCGGCACCTCGTTTGCCACGCCTTTTGTATCGGGAAGCGCCGCTCTTATGATGGAATGGGGTATTCTGCGCGGAAATGACCCGTTTTTATATGGTGAAAAGCTGAAAGCTTATCTCATCGCAGGCGCAAAACCCATCGCCTCCGAGAGCGAATACCCGAACAGGCGGGTGGGATGGGGACGACTTTGTTTAGAAAGTAGCCTGCCAGATTAAAGTTATTGAAGGATTCGATAGAAGAAATAAAAGCGCAATGTAAAGAGTTAAACGACAAATGAGACATATTTTTATCTCTGTACTATCTTGTACTTTGCTACGAAAATAAAACTCGTAGCAAGGTACTTATAGTGTTCATTTGTCTGGCAACTCTTTTTTATTTAACTGTTAATAACTTGCTGTTTAAAATTTTTTGAATGCAAAGAGAATCACTTACCCAAAAGATATTCTTCCAACATTTCCTTTACTTTTTTCTCAATTTCGTCTATGATCTCTTCACACCTTGTCTTTTTCATCCCTGCACCAGTTCCTACCGCCAGTAACTCTTTTCTGCCTGGATTTCTTCCATTTCCATCTACTGACGTAGTATGTTCGCCATAATACGTATTACTGTAAGTAAGATCATATGCCGGACTTAAATGCCATTTATCTTCGTCTGCTTCGTACAAATACGTGAAGTTCTTCGAATGATCATCTCTGTTATGTGCAAAAACATTGAAACACATTCGGCGGAACATATTTTCAACATCTTCATCGCAATTGCGTGTCATGATTTTTGTCAGTTTCATTAATCCATGATAGTCCAGACTTGGCTGCTCAAAATCCAATTCCAGAATTGCAGCTGTCGTCAACATGTGCACTTTCTTTTTCCCTTTCAAACAGTTTCTCCTGTCAAACCTTTTAGTTCCAAAATATCCTTTACATTTTTCTGATGGAAACAATCTCGTTTCACTCATCATAATTCCGCAGGCCTTGGCACAGCAGGAATAGTCATATTCCATTTTTCCTGCATCTTTTCCGTCCACATGCGCTGGAAATTTGATAATCCATTCTTCATTATCAATGGGTGTCATGATTTTAGGTCTTGCTCCGCCGATGGTACCTCCCAGCAGATACAATTCGTCCAGTTTATCCGAATACTCTGTATTCAGTATCTTTTGACACTCTTCCGCTAGTTTGTCCAGATCTGCACTGCTCTGCTCCTCTGGAAAATTCTTTTCCGGGTGATATGTCAACGCTCCCATCCCCGATGTGCCCACAATCGCCAGACGATCCAGTACGGTCAGTTCATCCGGATTTTGTTTATGTGCCCGTAACAGGCGATCCAACAGTAATCTGCCCCAATGATCTGGAAGACTGTCCGCAAAAACCCCAAATAATCCTTCAAAATGATCCTTAACTGGAACAAATACCTGTTTTTGCAAAGGCAATGAAAATGGGTTGATCGAAAATCCGGTTTCCAGCCATTCATCACTGTACTGAAATGCCACTTTGTGGTCTGCCGTCATAGCTAATGTTCCCACCGTTTGATCCTCATAACACACCTGCAGTACTTTATCTTGTTTCATTGATAACCTCCTGAATATCTTTATACGGTACCTGCGTGAAAATATTTCTGAGCTCATCTGCAAGATCCAGTGCGATTGCAATTTTCGTTAAAGATAACAGGGAAATTTGTCCTGTCGTTTCGAATCTTTTGATTGAGCCGTAACTCACTCCGCTTATAGATGCTAATTTTTCCTGCGTAATTGAACGTCTCTTTCTGATTTTTCTCACTCGCTGCGCAAGTTTTTGATCCAGTTCTTCCGGAGTTTCCCATATAAATTGTTCCATTTTTTCCCCTTCTTGTTACAGATTATATGTTATCTAAAATATCCTGTTTTTATTCAAAACAGATTATATATTATCTATTCTATTTTACCACTCACGTGCAGAAAGCACAATGATTTCCTGCCCTGTTTCCATAAAAACTCCACCCCGTTTTTGTAACTGCAGATAAATTTTGCATCTCCTTTACTCTATAGGGATAATTTGCGCTTTTTTGACTATCCGGTAGTATTTGTTTCAGAGTAAGTAAAAAAGCCTCTGCCGGGCAAAAATTTTGCTTTCCGGCAGAGGCTTTGCTGGTCAAACGGATATTCATGCAAGCATGATTCGCGATTTTTCTTCCATTTCGCATGGCTTGGAATCGTTACAAATACTGGCTGAATTCCACTTTTTCTTTATTTGGTCCTTCGATCGTGAAGAAACGGACGCCATTTTCCCAGAACGGAAGGAAATGTACTTCATCCTGCGTCGTATTCAGACCGGCCCCGGTAATCATTTCGTGAACCTTTTCAATATTCTTTACGTCAATCGCCACATGGTCGATTGCTCCGGGTTTCAGTGCTGCAGCTTTGTTTTCGTACGTTTCGATCACAAGTGTTCCAAGCTTTAAGAATGCCACTTTCTCATCCGCCGCCTCATTTACGGTGCGGAATGCAATTTCAAATCCAAGCTTTTCATAAAACGCAATCGTCATCTCAATATCGTTGGTCGAATACCGACATGCTGGATTCCATTTAACTGCTCTCTTAATTCCATTTCTTATCCCCCAGTCTTTTTTCTACCTGTGCCAGATCCGGCATGGCCGGAATAGAGCGTGTCTGAAAAAGGCTTTTCGTGAGCTGCGAGTCCCAGTTCGTGGGAGATTTTATCCGAATAAGGCGGCGTAGCGGGCTACGGCAACCGAATGAGGGTAAAATATAA
>ENA-OQIM01000034-OQIM01000034.1-human-gut-metagenome-genome-assembly--contig:-NODE-34-length-36174-cov-3.784226_pt1 | contig 36174 bp, 48 predicted proteins | sample MGYA00242579_ERZ504744 | MGnify/ENA primary metagenome ERZ504744 (study PRJEB26092, sample SAMD00036441) | human gut metagenome | host: Homo sapiens | study: EMG produced TPA metagenomics assembly of...
GGCGCTCCTTGGCGGCGGGCGGCGTGTGACCGGGCGCGGTGGTTTTGAACACCAGGCCATCCACATGCGCACCGGCGCTCTCCATGCGCGCGCGGATGATCTCGCGCAACAACGTCATTTCCTGCGTCCACGAGGCGAGTCGAGATATACCAGCAGCTCATTGGACTCGGGCAGGTAGCGCAGGCCCGTCACATGCCGCCCCTCGCGCGTGCCCGAGCACACCGCGTTCCACGCGCGATAGACCGCGCGCGACTCCTCGGCGGCCTCCATCTGCGCACGGCGCTCAGGGTCGCAGCCGCCAGGATGCGCTGGCGCTCTGCGTTCAAAAAGCCACTGAAGGCGACCGTTTCGCTCTCGCGCTCGTAATTAGCACGTCTCACCCATGCTCACCACCTTGGCTCGATCAAGCAGGTCATCGGTAAAGTACCCCAGGTTGGTCGTGGTTATGACCGTCTGGATATCATCGCCGATCAGCCGCAGGAAAGCACCGCGGCGTTCGCCGTCGAGTTCGCTCATCACGTCGTCCAAAAGCAGCAGTGGGGCGGTGCCCAGGACATCGCGAGCCACGGCCACCTCCGCCACCTTCCAGGCCAGAACCAACGTTCGCTGCTGACCTTGGCTGGCAAATGAACGGGCGGAGCGACCCGCCACAGCAAACTCAATCTCGTCGCGATGCGGTCCCACCAACGTCACGCCGCGGCGAATTTCCTCGTCGGCGCGCTCATCAAGGGCAGCAGCATGCGCTCGTACGCCCAGCCCTTCAGCTCTTCGCGATCATCGACCTGGGGCAAATCCCCCAGCGTGGACGCATAGGACACGTTGGCGGCTTCACCGGACGCCACTTGCCCGTAGGCAGTACGCACATGGCCCGCCAGCCGGTCGAGCAGGGCCAACCGGTGCACGAGCAGAGCCGCGCCCGCGCGGGCAATCAAATCGTTCCACGCGCCGAGCATCTCGCGGCAGCACCAGGCTCCTTGAGCAAGGCGTTACGCTGGGTCACGCAGCGACCATAGGTGCTCGCAAGATCGGCATAGCGTGCGCTCAGTTGCATGCCAAAGTCGTCGAGGGCGGCGCGGCGCACACTGGCGCCTCGCTTAACCATGTCCAGATGGTCGGGGCAAAACAGCACGCTCGGCAGAACCCCGCGCACACCGGCGGCAGAGCATCTCTTGCCGTTGCGGCTAAACGAGCGTTTACCGTCCTCCGCGCTCAATCCCATATCAAGCACGCGGCCGTCGCCCTCGAGCCTCAGCTCGACTTGCACGAGCCACGCCGTCATGGACGAGCTCGGCTGCGGTCGGATGCCTAAACGAGGCGCCGCTCGTCAGCAGCTGCAGCGCCTCTATGAGATTGGTCTTTCCCGCCGCGTTGGGTCCCGCAAGTATCGTCACGCCCTCGTCCAGGGCAAGGCGATAGCTATCGAAGCTGCGGTAGTGCGCGACGGAAAGATCGCGGGCGAACATGGTCATAGGGCAGTTGCTAGATGCGGACCGGCATGACCAGGTACAGGTAGTTGATCTTGTCGTAGGACTTGAAGATGCCCGCCTGCGAGTAGCTCTTGAGCTCCAGCGTGATCTCCTTCTCCTTGGACAGGGCATTGAGGCACCCGAAGATGTAGTGGTAGTTGAAGGCGATGGTGCCCGACTCGCCCTCGGCCTCGACATCGATCGTCTCCTGCGCAAGGTCCTGGTCATTGGAAATGGAGGACAGGCCCATCTGCCCGTTCTCGACATCGATCTCGAACTTGACGGCGGGGTTGGCGCTCGCGATAACGGCCACGCGCTTGAGGGCGGCGTTAAAGGCGGCGACGTCGATCTTGACGCTCGTCACGCACGAATCGGGGATGAGCTGCTTGTAGTTGGGGTACACGCCCTCGATGCGGCGCGACACGTAGGTGGTGTTGCCGGCCTCGAAGACGACCTGGGTGTCGGTAGCCCCGATCATGATGGTCGCCTGGCTGGCCATGATGTTCAGCGCGTCGTTAAAGGCGTCGGCCGGAACGTTGAGTTCAAAGGAGCCTCGAGGGTTGAGGTCTCGACCTGCGTATCGCACACGGCCAAGCGGAAGGAATCGGTCGCCACCAGGCGCACGGTGTTGTTCTCGACCTTCATGTGCACGCCACCCAGGATGGGGCGGGCCTTGTCAGTCGAGGTGACGCGCCACACGCGGCCGACCATTTCGGACAAGATATCGGTCGGCAGTTCCACGGCGCTCTCGATGGCATAGGCCGGAAACTCGGGGAAGTCATTGGCATCGAGCGTGTTCAGGCGGAAAGAGCTCTTCTCACAACCAATCAGCACCTGGCGCTCGGACAGCTCAAAGGTGACCGGGGCATCGGGGAGGGTCTTGGTGATATTGGAGAGCATCTTACAAGGGATAACCATCTCGCCCTCTTCTTCGACATGTGCCGCGATGCGATGACGGATCGAGATGGTGTAGTTAGAGGTCTGGAATTCCAAGATGCCGTCTTGCGCCTTGACGAGCACGCCCGACAGGATGGGAAGGTGGATGCCGAAGCGACGCCCTTCATAACGACGCCGATGGCTTGTGTAAGCGAGCTCTGGCTGACGGTGAACTTCATCTTTTAATACCTTTCTATAGATATAAATATCTTAATAATAGTAATAGCACTGACGAAACTGTTGATTACTCCCAAAGACGCAGGTCAGACCCAGAAAGAGAATCGACAGCAACCTGTGTGCAACGGGGGTGGTTTTCCACGTTCAAAACCTGCGCAAAACTTTTCATCACCGCGGGTTGGGTTTTAAACACCTTATGCCCGTGGTTTCGACAAGTTTTCAACAGGTGTCTCTATTTCCCTACGAGCGCAGTGTAATTTTATCGCGCAGTGACTTGAGTCGTCGGTGACGGTGCGGTCTTCCTGGATCATCTTCTGGACCTTTTTGTAGCTCGTGCTGACGGTCGAGTGGTTGCGGTTGCCAAATTCGGCGCCCACCGCCGTGGTCGTCATTTCGCACATCTCGATGGCCAGGTAGATAGCGATATGGCGCGCTTTGGCGATATTGGCGTTGCGACGCGGGCCGATGAGCTCCTCGTGTGTCACGCCGTACTGCTCTTCGATGACGGACTGAACCGTCTGGACGTTGATCTTTTTGGCCGATGTGTCGAAGTACTGGCTGGCGATGGCGTCGATATCGTCAAAGGTGAGCTCCCCGCCCTCGCGCTCGCGGTCACCCGCCTCGCCGGCGCAGCGCTCGCAAAAGCTCTCGAGTTCGCGGATGTTGGTGCCCGAGACCTCGGCCATGTGTTTAAAGTGTTCGTCGGTCAGGTGCCCGCCGTCGCCCCCATAGGCCGCCAGCAGCGAGTCGTCGCCTGCCTCGGGGGCGGCGACGATGGTGTTCTCGTAATAGCGCTGCAAGATCTTGTATTTCATCTCGTAGCTGGGCTCTGCAACCAGGCAGAGCATGCCGGCGTTGAAGCGGCTGGTCAGACGCTCGTCCATGCTTAGGTCCTTGGGGGCGCGGTCTGCCGCGATGACGACCTTCTTGTTGTTGCGGATGAACTCGTCCATGAGCTGGAAAAAGTAGTCCACGCTCGCGCGCTTGCCGATGATGTTTTGGATGTCATCGATGATGAGCACGTCCACGCCGTGGTACGCCTGCATGATGGGAGCGTTGCTCTTCTTTTGACGGTCGAACTCGGTCATCAGGTCGTCCAGATATGCCTGGGAGTTGGCATACTTGACCTTGATCTCGGGCGACTTCTCGGCGAGCTCGTTTTGATGGCAAGCAGCAGGTGCGTCTTGCCCAGGCCCGATTTGCCGTAGATGAACAGTGATGTGCATGTGCCGCGCTCGTCCGCGAGGGCGGCAAACTTGAGTGCCGAGCGATAGGCATGGCTGTTTTCGGGGCCGTAGACAAAGTTCTCAAAGGTAAATTTTGAGTTCGCGGCGAGCGGGGCTCCATCCGTATTCTGCTCGGCCGGCACGGTCGGTGCTGGCATGTGTGAGGTGGGGGTCGCGGCTTGCGTGGATTTAGTCGGCGCCCCGCCCTTCATCTGGTTCATCATGCGACGAAAATCGTCGGCCGAGAGCGTGTTTTTGATTGCAATGCCCGAATCCGCGCCCGCCGCTGCGTCCGTGAGCGATGGGCATGTGCGTGACGGGCGCGTTCGTTGGCGTCGCCGCCGCGGTCGGCAACGGTGCCATGGTTCACGGGAACATCGCTGTGCTGGTGCTCGACCGTCGACGCGTCGCCTGCGGGAGCCGGCACCGCCGGGGAAGCAGCGGGAGCGTGGCGGGCGCCGTGGCGGCAGCGGATTCCGTCGCGGCGCCTTGCGGTGCCACGATGTCGAGCGCGATCGGTGCAAAGGCGATTTCTTCCAGATAGGCCTCAATAGTCGGCTGATGCTTTTTGAGCTGCGCGATGGCAAAGCGCGAGGGGGCCTCGATCGTGAGCGTATCTTCGGTCAGGCTTATGGCGCGCGATTGCCCCAGCATGTTGATGAGGCGTGCATCTTGGCCGTCGCGCTGGCAAAAGGCGATGGCATCCCCCAGGATGATGCTTGCTTCCTCGTCCACTGTCTCTCCCGTTCTTTAGCTCTGAGCTCGCACGCGAGCGGCGCCGAGTTCGGTCAGATGGTATTTCTGGCCATGCTTGATGACCAAGCCGGCCTGCGCCAAGTCATTGAGCGTGCGTGACCAAGTGGGGGCCGAGTTTCCAAACGCCCTCGCCAGATCGGTTGCACCGCACGCTTGATTTTGCGCCAGATAGCCCAGCGCGGCGTTGCCGCGATCGCTTACGAACACGTCCGGTTGTGGCTGCGCATGCTGATTTGCTGCATTAGGATACATCATTTGAGCTGCTGGTTGTTGAGAACTCTGCATCGGTGGCATTTGCTGTTGAAAACTTTGAGGCCACTGTTGGTAAGGCTGCGGAGGCATCTGCTGGCCCAGGGGTTGTACTGCTGCTGCGGCATCTGCTGGTACGGCTGCTGATATCCTTGCTGGTACTGCTGCGGGAACTGCTGGCCGTACCCCAGTGGCGGCATCTGCTGATATGGATATCCTTGTTGGTACGGCTGATAGCCCATTTGCTGGCCACCCGGTGCGCCCGTCGCCTGCTGCATTGCTGCTGCATCCTGATCCGCCAGCGGCACGGCCTCTGGCATGCTTGGCGCATCGACATCGATGCCGCTTGGGGTTCTTGTGTAGGAGCATTCCGGCTGCTGCATCTGTCCCACGGTGGGCTGCATCTGCTGCGTTGCCATGGGCTGCTGCGCAAAAGCTCCCGGCAGGGGATATGTGGCTGCTCCGTCTCGGGCCGCACGGCAGCGCCGCGTCCGCCGGCACGCTCGATTTCCTGCACGCGTTTAGGGTTCAGGCTTACCGTAACCACGGTGCCGTTGCCCATGTTGTCCTCGATGGACACGGCCCCCCCGGCGTTTTCCAAATACTCCTGCACCATGGGAAACCCTGCTCCGGTTCCACGGATATAGCGCTTCATCTTGCTGTTTGCGCTGGTAACGCCAAAGTCGAAAGCGCGCTCCTTGTCGTCGATGCCGGGTCCTTGATCAGCAAAGCGGATGGTGTCTCCGCCGTCCAGAATCGAGATGATGGGCTCGGCAAAGTGCGCGTGGATAAAGTTTTCGACAATCTCACGGATGACCATGAGCGAGATATGGCCACCTTGTTCTTTCATGCACTGGTAGACGGTGTTGGTCGTCTCTTCCAAATACGTGCGGACATCTTGCGGATCAATGACGATCACACGCGGTGTCGACAGCATGTCGTCATAGACGGCGATGCGCGCGGCGTACATGGCTTTTGGCGCCTGCGTGGTCGTCTGCTCGCCTTCCTCACGCTCTTCGCGCACGCCGGTGATGTGCTCGTTGTCGGGTGCCGGGTCTCCGGAATCGACCATGGTGTAAAAGTCGTCAGACATGCCGCTCGCAATCTTTCAAAAGGTTTCGAACAAATAGTAGCTCACCGTGCAATGTTTCTCATCTTTCGACAACTTTTCAAAACCTGTTGAAAACTTTGGAAAACGGACGAAAAGTTCTCAACATTGCCAACATGACCTGTTGAAAACTCGATGAAATATCGTGAAAAGTTGCCATGCACCGCTAAATCGAGCTTGGCTTATGGGGGAACCGTGTGAACTGCGCAACCTTTTACCTTTGATTTCTTGACATTTGAACATTGATTTCCCTACAATCTTCAAGCTCACGTGTCTATATCTGCGTCCGCGCCCCCGCGGACACTCGAAATGCAGCAGGAGGAACTTAAGATGAAGCGTACGTATCAGCCTAATAAGCGTAAGCGTGCCAAGACCCATGGCTTCCGTGCCGTATGGCCACTAAGGGTGGTCGTGCCGTGCTCGCCCGTCGTCGCGCCAAGGGCCGCAAGCGTCTCACTGTCTAGCAGCGATACACACATCTCGCATGAAGACTATTAAGTCTCGGCAAGATTTCGAGCATGTGTTCAGTCAGGGGCGTCGTTTCAATCACCCTCTGATTCGAATGACCATATGTGAATCGGTTGGCGAAGGCGACTCCGGAAGGGTCGCCTTCTTGGTGCTAAACGGCTCGGTTGTGCTGTCGTGCGCAACGTTCTAAGCGTGTGATGCGCGAGGCCGCCCGCAGCTGTGGATTTCCCGTTGCGGGTTATGACATCATCTTGTTCGCAACTCCCAAGACGAGGGTTTCTTCGCCTCAGGAGATGGACAATGCATTGCGTTCGCTTATGAAACGCGCCGGCGTTGCCGGGGAGGAGCGATGAGCAATCACGTTTTGCGACGTGTTGCCATCGCTCCTATTCGCATATATCAACAGGTTATTTCGCCCTTATTGCCTGACGCCTGCATTTATTACCCAACGTGCTCGCAATACGCCGTCCAGGCGATTGAGAAGTACGGTGTTTTGAGAGGCTGCTGGCTTGCCGTGAGGCGCATCGCTCGCTGCAATCCCCTGCACGTCGGCGGTTATGACCCTGTGCCCTAGCGGGCACTCGCTATCGGAGGAAAACTTACATGTGGGATTGGATCGTTAACATCCTTTTCGAGCTGCTCAAGCTCATCCAGACCTTTGCGGTCGACTGGGGCCTGTCCATCATCATCCTGGTGGTCATCATCCGTCTGCTGCTGACGCCGCTTATGCTCAAGTCGACTAAGTCGACGGCACGCATGCAGGTGCTGCAGCCCAAGATGCTCGAGATCCAGGAGCGCTATGCCGACGATCCCCAGCGTCAGGCCGAGGAAATGCAGAAGTTCTACAGCGAGAACAAGTTCAACCCGATGGCTGGTTGTCTGCCGCTGTTGATTCAGATGCCTGTCCTGTTCGCCCTATTTACGCTGCTGCGTAACCTGCCGGACTACTTTAACGACGGCACGTTCTCGTTCTTTAATATTCTGCCCGACCTGACCACCACGCCGAGTGCCTCCTTTGCCGATGGCTTTATGGTCGCGCTGCCTGCGCTGGTCTGCCTGATCCTGTTCGCTGTCCTGACCCTGATTCCGCAGCTCTATATGTCGCGCAACCAGACCGGCCAGCAGGCTCAGAGCATGCGTATGATGGCCGTTGTCATGACGGTCATGATGCTTTGGATGGGCTGGAGCCTTCCCGTTGGTGTTCTGCTGTACTACGACGTCTCGTCTGCTTGGCAGGTTATCCAGCAGATTTTTGTGACGCAGAAGGTCATCGACAAGGCGAAGGCCGATGAGGAGGAGCGCCTTAAGAACGCGCCGCTGCAGGTTGAGGTCACTCGTCGCGAGAAGAAGCCGCGCCCGCACAAGAAGAAGTAGCGGGATATCAATCTTATTTAGGTACCTAACTTTTGGAGTACGTTATGTCTGAAGAGATCATCGAGGATATGCTTGAGGAGGTTGCCCCGCAGGTCGCGGGCGATTATCCCGAGATTGCACAGCGCTACAAGGCCGGTGAAGAGCTGACCGACGAGGAGCTCGACACCATTGCCGATGTCGCAATTTCCATCCTGCGTTCCATCCTTTCGCACTTCGATGCCGCCAACTCTCCTATCGATGAGTATGAGGGCGACGAGGGTGAGCTGATTCTGGATGTAACGGCTCCCGACCTTGCTGTTCTCATTGGCCGTCATGGTCGCACCCTTGATGCCCTTCAGGTTATGTTCTCATTGCTGGTGAGCCGCAAGCTCGGCTTTAGGTATCCGGTTGTAGTGGACGTCGAGGGATACAAGAGCCGCCGTCAGGACAAGGTTGCCTCCATGGCTCAGTCTGCTGCCGAGCGTGCCATCCGCACTCATAAGAGTGTTTCGCTTCCGCCCATGAATGCCTACGAGCGCCGACTGGTTCACATTGCACTTCGTGGCAATGACGCCGTCGATACTCATTCTGAGGGTTCTGACCCCGATCGCCATGTGGTGATTGTTGCTCGATAATCTACTCGAGCTTATGCTAAGGGGACGTGGTTTCCACGTCCCCTTTTTTTTGTCAAAAGTTCTCGATACACTGATTTTTGTCAGAAAGGAGCTTTCGTTGTTAGTACTTACTGATCAGCAAGCTGACGAGATGTTGACTCGTCTAACTTTCTATTGCAAAGAGTATTCCTTGAGCGTATCTGATGTTGAGATGAGGAATTGTATTCAGCATTTGGATTTGGTTTTGGAAACAAATAAGACAACTAATCTCACCCGTATTCTTAACGTTGAAGATGCTGCGGTACTTCATATCCTCGACTCACTTGTTTTGCTCCCCTATATCAATAAGGCTCCTGAGGGAGCTTTGCTCGATATGGGGACAGGTGCGGGCTTCCCTGGTATTCCGTTAACCATAACCACGCATCGTAAAGCTACTTATATTGACTCTGTTGGTAAGAAGGTTGATGCCGTCAATTCTTTTGTTCATGCTCTTGGGTTGAAACATGCTCATGCGATTCATGATCGCCTTGAAGAATATGCTCGAAGTCATAAGAAGCAGTTTTCCGTCGTAACCGCCCGCGCACTTGCCCCTCTACCGATTCTTGTTGAGTATGCGGCTCCGTTCCTCAAGGATGGAGGTCTATTTGTTATCACCAAGGGTAATCCTTCGGATGAGGAGCTTGCTTCCGGCATGTCAGCAGCTAAGATTTGCGGCTTCACTTTGCTTCTTAATGACGCAATCGATTTGCCTGAGGGCTTGGGCCACAGAGAGTTCATTGTTCTTAAGAAGAGCCATCCAGCATCCGTTTCATTGCCTCGTGCAAATGGCATGGCAAAGAAGAATCCGCTTGCCTAGATGTTCACGTGAAACATAATGGATACTAACAACTTGCAGTGTTTCACGTGAAACATGGCGGTTGATATCGAATCGGAATGTTTCACGTGAAACATCCTCCGTTTGACAGCTTTAATACACACCAGGAGGGACCGTGGGATTTCGCGACGTTAAGCGTTCTAAGAACGCAAAGGACACGCGTATCATTGCAATCATCAATCAAAAAGGCGGCGTCGGTAAGTCAACGACGGCTGTAAACCTTGCAGCAGCACTGGGTGAGCAGGGTCGTAAGACACTGATTGTCGATTTTGATCCGCAGGGAAACAGTACAAGTGGATTTGGAATTGAAAAAGAAGACCTTGATCACTGCATCTATGATGCATTGTTGAATGATGTGCCGGCAGAATCGCTTGTTCTTGATACAAATTGCAAAAAGGTATTCGTAATTCCAGCTACGATTCAGCTTGCAGGTGCCGAAATTGAGCTCGTAAGCGCAATTGCTCGTGAAACCCGCCTCAAAGATTTGCTTGAGCCGATTCAGGACGAGTTCGATTTTATTTTCATTGACTGTCCTCCTTCGCTCGGCCTGCTTACTATCAATGCCTTGACCGCAGCAGACAGCGTTTTGATTCCGATCCAGTGCGAGTACTACGCACTCGAGGGCGTTACGAAGCTGCTAGAGTCAATGAAGATGGTCAAATCACGTCTGAACAAGGGCTTAGACACCTATGGTGTGCTTATGACCATGTATGACTCGCGTACTTCTCTATCGAATCAGGTTGTTGAGGAGGTTCAATCGTATTTTGGTGATAAGGCATTTAAGACGCTGATTCCCCGTACGGTTAAAATCTCTGAAGCTCCGTCTTTTGGAGAACCGGTAATTACCTATGCACCTCAAAACAAGGGTGCAAAAGCGTATATGAACCTTGCAAAAGAGGTGATCAAGCGTGCCTAGTGCAAAGAAACGTGGCGGATTGGGGCGTGGACTCAGTGCTTTGGTCTCTGAGGCCGAGTATGAGACCGGTGGTTCGTCCGCATCTGCTTCAAATGCCGCATCTGAAACAAAACTACCTATTGAGGATATCGTTCCCAACCCGAATCAACCGCGAATTCACTTTAATGAAACTGAACTTCGCGAGTTGAGCGAGTCAATCCAAGAACATGGCGTTTTGCAGCCGCTCTTGGTTCGCAAGCATGGAAACGGCTATGAGATCATCGCTGGTGAGCGTCGTTACCAGGCGTCAAAGCTTGCTGGTCTTGAGGAACTGCCTGTCATCATTAAAGATGTTAATGATGAAGAGATGCTGGCTCTTGCTCTTATCGAAAACCTTCAGCGTTCTGATCTGAATCCCGTCGAAGAGGCTAAGGCTATCGCCAGCTCATCGATGCTAGCGGTATGACCCAGGAGGCATTGTCGAAGGCCGTAAGCAAGTCACGCTCTGCAATTACAAACTCGCTGCGCCTTCTCGATCTCCCCGAAGTAGTTCAGCAGATGATTTTTGAGGGTAAACTTACTGCTGGTCACGCACGTGCGATTCTTGCAGTTCCCTATGAGGATGCTCGAATTCGACTTGCAGAGAAGGTTGTTGCGGAGGGCCTTTCCGTAAGAGCGACAGAAAATCTTGCTCCATTGTTTTCTGCCGGAGAGACACCTAAGACGCCGCGGCCTGCAACGCCTCAGTCTTTTAAAAAGGCTGCGCGTGTACTCCGTCAGGTATTTAATACCAACGTGCGTGTGAAGAGCTCGCGTGGAAAGAATAAGATTGAGATTGAGTTTAAAGACGAGGAAGAGCTCTCTCGTATTCTTGCTGAAATGATTCAGTTTGATCAAGGAGGCCAAGATGAGGAATAAGGTTTTTACTGCGATTGCATTGGTGACGACTGTCGCGGCTGGTGCCTTTGCTGGCTATAAGATCGCGACAGACGATGAGCTTCGAGGTCGTTTGCTTCGTGGCGCGCAAGATATCGTTGATACATCCAAGAAGAAAATGGATGTTATGACAGAAGATGTTGCCATGCGTACTGCTCAGGTAACGAAGAATCCCAAGATTAATCAAGGTTGGGTTAGCAACCAATGGGAAAATGTAGGCTATTAGGTACCTAACAATTACTCAGCATATTCTAAGGGGCCTTGTCTGATTCATGAGACAAGGGCCCCTTATTTTGGCCGTAAAAAATGGGACAGGAAGCAACTGATTCAAAATTGAGGTCAATAAATGAAACTGCCCCGTTGCATATCCTGCAACCGGGGCCGTTCGATGTTTCACATGAAACGTTTTGGAGTGCGACTCCCCTATGCGTTCTTCTGAACTTTGAAGCGCTGTTTCAGCTGTCCGCAAGCGGCGTCAATATCGTTACCACGGGAGTTACGAATCGTGGTCTCGATGCCACGGGACTCAAGACGACGCTGAAGATCCTCAACCTTATGAATCGGCGACGGCTTGAGCGGGCTGCCTTCGATGTCGTTAAGTTGAATCAGGTTAACGTGGCACAGCGTTCCCTCGCAGAAGTCGCAGAGTGCCTGCATCTCGGGATTCGTGTCGTTGACGCCTTCGATCATGGCATACTCATAGGTCGGGCGGCGGCCAGTCTTCTCGGTGTAGAGCTGAAGCGCTTCGTGAAGGCGAAGCAGCGTGTACTTCTTAACACCGGGCATGAGCTTATTGCGCGTCGACTGGATGGCGGAATGCAGGGAAACGGCAAGAGTGAACTGCTCGGGGATATCGGCAAATTTGCGAATACCGGGAATAACGCCGCTGGTAGAGACGGTGAGGTGACGAGCGCCGATACCGATGCCATCGGGGTCGTTGAGGATACGCAGTGCCTTGAGAACCTCGTCGTAGTTGGCAAACGGCTCGCCCTGGCCCATGAAGACAACACTTGTGGCACGCTCGCCAAAGTCGTTGGATACATGAAGCACCTGGTCGACGATCTCTTGAGCGGTCAGAGAGCGCTTGAGGCCGTTGAGACCGGTGGCGCAAAAGGCGCAGCCCATGCCGCAGCCTGCCTGGGTGGAAACGCAGACGGAAAGCTTGTTACGACGGGGCATGCCGACAGTCTCGACGGAAATGCCATCGTGGTACTCGAGCAGATACTTGCGCGAGCCATCTTTGGAAACCTGCTTGGTGAGTTCAGTCGGCGTATCAAAGGCAAAAGCCTCTTTAAGCTGCTCGCGGAAAGCCTTGGGAAGGTTGGTCATATCGTCAAACGAACAAACGTTCTTCTCAAAGACCCATTCGATGAGCTGCTTCGCGCGGAAGGCGGGCTGGCCAAGTTCGGCCACGAGCTCGCGAATATCGTTTTGGCTCAAGTCGCGAATGTCCTGAGATTTAGTCCTGGGATTCATGGAAGCCTTTCGATTTTGGGGAAACGTAGAGGGTATCGCTACAATATGGTATCAGCTGCAGAAATTATAGAGGAGGAGTCTGCCCATGCCGGGTAAAAGCCTAGAGAACATGCACGTAGCGGTCTTGGCGGGCGGTCATTCCGCCGAGCGCGAGATCTCGCTCGATTCGGGAAAGAACGTTGTGGTGGCACTGAAGGAAGCCGGCTACACCTCGGTGGAGCTGCTTGACACGGCCGCTGATGACTTTATGGTAACCATGGCGACCGGCGGATTCGATGTGGCATTTATCGCCATGCACGGCGCCGGCGGTGAGGATGGCGCCATGCAGGGTGCCATGGAGACCCTGGGTATCCCCTACACGGCCTCGGGCGTACTTGCCAGCGCCTGCGGTGCCGACAAGGAGGTCTCGAAGCTCCTGTACGCCAAGGCGGGCATTCCCATTGCCCCCGGCCTTGCGCTCGAAGTGGGCGATGAAGTCGATATCGATCACGTTGTCGAGGTCTGTGGCGAGCGTTGCTTTGTGAAACCGGCCGTCAACGGTTCCAGCTATGGCATTTCCCTGGTCCACGAGCCCTCCGAGCTGCCTGCGGCTATCGCCAAGCGTTTGAGTTTGGCGACAAGTGCTGGTCGAGAAGTGTATCGAGGGTACCGAGATCACCGTCGGCGTATACGGCGAGGATGACGTGCGCGCCCTGCCGATTGTCGAGATCCGTAAGCCCGAGGACTGCGAGTTCTACGATCTGGACGTGAAGTATGTCGACCCTACGGACATCCATCGCATTCCGGCGCAGATTTCGCCCGAGAACTACGCTCGTGCCCAGGAGCTTGCCTGTGCTGCCCATAAGGCACTCGGCTGCCTGGGTATCTCGCGCAGCGATTTTATCGTGAGCGAGGACGGCCCCGTTATCCTCGAGACCAACACGATTCCCGGCATGACCGATACGTCGCTGTATCCGGATGAGATTCGCCACACCGATGACATGACGTTCCCGCAGGTCTGTGACAGCCTGATTCGCATGGGACTTCGTCGAGCGGGCGTTGCATGCTAATCGAGGACGCTGTTTCGTCGGGAACGCCGCAGTTTGTCATCGATTCCTATGCCACGCTTGCCGAGCGCGCCAAAACCCAAGCGTTTGGTCTCATCGAGGAAGATGTTATCGTCCTCGATACCGAGACCACGGGTCTTTCGGTGCAGGACAACGAGCTTATCGAGATATCGGCGGCTCGCCTTTCGGGCCGCGAGGTTGTCGATCGCTTCGATACCTTCGTGCATCCCAGGCAGCTGATTCCCGCCGAGATTACCGAGCTCACGAGCATTACAAACGCCGATGTGGCAGATGCCCCGTCGGCCGTTGAGGCTGTCGCCGCTCTCGCCGATTTTGTCGGCGGCTGCCCGGTGATCGCACATAACGCCACCTTCGACCGCTCGTTTATCGAGTCGGTCAAGGGCGGCGTCAACGTCAGTGACATCTGGATCGATTCGTTGGCACTGTCGCGCATCGCGCTTCCGCGCCTGGCCTCGCATAAGCTGTCTTTCATGGCCGACCTGTTTGGCTGCGACTCGGTGTCGCATCGCGCCAACGCCGATGTCGACGCCTTGTGTGGTGTGTGGCGCGTGTTACTCGTGGCGCTCACGACTTGCTCAGGGCTTGATGGCGCGGCTGGCCGACATGTACCCCGACGTACCCTGGTCCTATCGTCCCATCTTCTCCTTCTTGGCGGGACAGAACCCCGGTCCATCTTCTCTCTCAGCGCCGCCCGCGCCGACGTTCTCAAGGCCGATCGGGCCGATGATCGCGTTGATGCGGACGAGCTACCGGTCCTTAAGATGCCGAGCCGCGAGGAAATCGAGGCGGACTATGCCCCGGGCGGCCTGGTCAATCGCATGTATCCCACCTACGAGCCGCGCGATGAGCAGATCGCGATGGCGCTCGAGGTCCGCGATGCGCTAGTCACGGGAACGCATCGCGTGATTGAGGCGGGGACGGGCGTCGGCAAATCGATGGCTTACCTGGTGCCTTTTGCCGAGGCCGCGCGCCGCAACAACATCACGGTGGGTATCGCGACTAAATCGAATAATCTTGCCGACCAGCTCATGTATCACGAGCTGCCCAAACTTGCTGAGCAGCTGGACGGAGGCCTATCGTTTTGCGCCCTCAAGGGCTATGACCACTATCCATGCTTGCGCAAGCTTGAGCGCATGAGCCGCGGCCAAGTCGAAATTACGACTAAGCGTGATCCTGCCGACACGCTTACGGCAGTCGCGGTCATCATGGCGTACGTGTGTCAGTCGGCCGATGGCGACCTCGACTCGCTCGGCATTCGCTGGCGCAGCGTCAACCGTCCCGACTTTACGACGGCGTCGCGCGAGTGCGCCCGTCGCCTATGCCCGTTTTTCCCCGATAAATGCCTAGTCCACGGCGCCCGCCGTCGCGCGGCGCATGCCGATGTGGTGGTCACCAACATTCCCTGCTGTTCCGCAATGTCGCGGCCGAGGGCAGAATCTTGCCCCCGATTCGTCATTGGGTAATCGACGAGGCCCATTCCATCGAGCGCGAGGCACGCCGTCAATGGGCGCGCGTGGTGTCGGCGGACGAATCACGCGTTCTGTTTGAGCGTCTGGGTGGCTCGAGCACCGGCGCGCTAAGCCAGGTTTCCCGTGATTTGGCAACCTCCGAGGGCTCTACGCTCTATCTGGCCTTACTGCCAAGCGACGTCGACGGTTGCGCGCGCGAGCATGGCGATCGCCGGCGTGTTCGATGGCGTTCGCGAGCTCGGTCGCCGTGCCCGTGGGGGCTATGACAATGCCAATCTATGGATTGGCCCCGAGCTGCGCGAATCTGACGACTGGCATGATTTCTTACAGTCGGCCTACGCTGCCATCGGCACATTGGAACAAGCTGACAAGAGCGTCGACGCGCTGGTACAAGCCGTCGCCGCCGACAAGCCCGAGGTTGTTGTCGACCTGGGTGATATCTCGCGCCGCCTGCACGAGCTGGCCGAGAACCTCAAGCTCATCATTGACGGCACCGATGAACACTACGTGTATTCGCTGCAGGTCAATCGCAGGCTGCGTGCCGGCGGCGAGTCGATGACCGCGGAGCGCATCGATATTGGCGAGGCCTTGGCAACCGAGTGGCTGCCCGAGGTTCACACGGCTATCTTTGCCTCGGCGACCATGACGGTGTCCAAAAGCTTTGAACACTTTAACCACGCGGTTGGCCTCGATCGCATCGGTGCTTCAACATCCTCATCGCTGCACTTGGACTCGAGCTACGACTTCGATTCGAACATGGCTGTAGTCGTTGCGGGCGATATCCCCGATCCGCGCGATCGTGAGAGCTATCTTACGGCGCTCGAGCGCGTGCTGGTCGACGCCCATCTTGCCATGGGCGGATCGGTGCTCACGTTGTTCACCAATCGGCGCGACATGGAGGACCTATACGCCCGTGTTGAGCCCAAGATGGCTCGTGCGGGCCTGGAACTCAACTGCCAGCAGCGCAACTCATCTCCTCGTCGCCTGCGCGACCGGTTTATCAACGAGCCAACCTCATCGCTTTTTGCGCTTAAGGCCTTCTGGGAGGGGTTTGACGCCAGCGGCGAGACGCTGCGCTGCGTCATCATTCCCAAGCTGCCGTTCTCGAGCCCCACGGACCCGCTCTCGTGCGAGCGCAACCTGCGCGAAGACCGCGCTTGGGCGCGCTATTCGCTGCCTGAGGCAGTGCTCGAGGTCAAGCAGGCGGCCGGCCGCCTTATTCGCTCGTCGACCGATAGCGGTGTGCTGATCTTGGCGGATCCTCGCCTGGTGACGAAGGGCTATGGCAAGAAGTTCTTAACGTCGCTGCCCACGAGCTCCTACCAGCGCATCGAATCGGCGCAGATCGGGCACTATCTACAGCTGTGGCGTGCACGCCACGAGCGGCGGCGCTAAAGCGGACAGACGAGGGTTTTTGCCATATCGCACAGACGCTTTGACAGGGCGGGGTCATCCAAGATACGGATGCTCCGCCCGCTGCGATTATCTGGCTCAGCAGCCAACGCTCGGAGCCGTAATGTACGGTTACCGTTGCCATGTTTGTCCCGCTGCGTTCGATTAGGGTGATGCCGGCCCAGTCCAGATGCTCCGCCATATCGAATGGCATCAAGAGCTTTGCGCTACGCTGCGTCCGGGCAAGGGAATCGTGGAGGGATGCAACGTCCGGTGCGTGAGGCACGACGGAGTCTTCCGTCAAGGCGAGTCCCTCGATTTTATCCATGCGATAGGTGCGCTGCTCATCGACCGCGATGTCCCAGGCAATCAGATATGTTTGGTCGCCGTTTGCTGTAATGCGCAAGGGGTCGACCAGACGCTCGCGTGGCCGCGCATCGTCCATCGAGCGATACGAGATACGACAGCGAACGCCGTCCTGAATGGCGCAGCTCAGCTGCTGCCAGTGCGACCCGTGGTTGACGGTGTCAAAGACGTGCTGGTTATAGCCGAGCTCTTCGGGTAGAAGAGCATGTCGAATTCGAGCCGCCGCCTGGGGCTCGATCCCCAACGATTCAAGTTCGTGGTTGAGCACAGCGCCCTCGGCGCCACTCAGGCGCAGCGGTAGTACACGCCCGGCGTCACCGGTGAGGACCACGCGCTCGCCGTGGCATTCGCAGATGATACGCGCACCCGATTCTCGGTCCGCGAGCGTCGAGACGATCTCGAGAATCTCGTCGAGCGACGCCCCCGTGATGTCAAAGCGACTGCAAATCTCGGTTCGTGTCATGCCGCTCTCGCCGGCGGCGTAGAGGGCCTCCATGATGTCGATGGCGCGCGAGAGCCTCTGCTCGCTGGTGAGTTTACGCACGGGCATGCTCGTGCACCGTCCTTTCAATGAGGTGGTTCCACGCCTGCTTGAGCGATTTGGGGGCCATGGGCCTCATGCCGTCCATGGCGTGGGCCATGCAAAATGAGGCGGCGGCTTCAAGATCGCGCACGTCAACGGTCCAAGTCCATCCCGAATCGGTGTGTGCGAGCTCACCTCGCCCGCGCGTGAGGCCGTTGATCATATCGATCTGCGTCTGCGGGGCGAACGAGAACGTAGCCGCAACGGGCGGGCGGTCGGCAAAATCGAATTCAAAGAACAGGTAGTCGTTGAGATTGAAGTCTGCAGGGATGGCGTAGGCCTTCGAAGGACGCCAAGCGCGAACGATACGGTCGCAGCGGAATGTCCTGATGTCGTCGGTGGCATTGTCGAGGCCGCAGAAGTACGCAACGCCCTCGCGCTCGAACATGCCGTAGACGCAGACGGTACGCTCTTTCTGCTCACCGCGTCCGTTCTGATATAAAAATCGCAGCGCGCATCGCTCGGCAAAGGCGCTCCATACCGCATCGACGGTGGGAGAGCGGCGGATCGGTGCTTCGTCCGCCGTCGTCCTGCCGGTGAGGTAGGCAATCTTGGAACGAATATCGGCAAGCGGCGCGGCAAAAGTGGATGAGCCGCCCGCTATTGTCTGGTCGATAGCGTTGAGCAGGATATCGGCGTCGTCTGCGGTGATGAGGCCGCCTGCCGCAAACGTGTGCTCGCGGTCGATTGTCCATGAGCTTTCCTCGGTCTCCTGCGCGCCGGCGGGGCGAACCTCCTTGATTAAGATGCCGCGTTCGAGCAGTTTGTCACGATCGCGCCGAAACTTGCGCTTATCCGAGTCGATATTGCCCGAGCCATATCCCAGGTCAGAATCCAAGACGATCTGCTCGGTCGTCAGCGGTTCGGGGGAGCTGTTGAGCACAAAGAAAAGATTGAGGATGCGCTGAGCCGTTTTATCGAAACTGGGCTCCGAATTCCCCTTTTTAATTGTCGCGGTCGCGTCGCTTGCCGTCATAGAGTCCTCGCATGAGAAGGTGGTTTGCTGCCATGATTTTAGTCCGATATGGAGATTAGGCTATATCCTTGTCCGCTCGGGGCGTTAAGATGGCCCGAATTCGGTCGTTTGCGCTCGCTCGGGGTATACTTTCGACTATATACGGTTCTAATGTGCATGCATTGGGCCTATTTGTCGGATTATGGATGTGGAGCGCACATGGCGAACACCCAGAACTATATTAACCACCTGCTGCAGAACACCGGCATCACGCCGGCATGCAGCGAAGAAGAGCGCTTGGCTGCCGAGGATATCGCTCAGATCTTCCGCAACCACGGCTTTGATCCCGAGGTTCAGGAGTTCAATGCCCCGGCGCCCAGCAGGTTGGCATTTGCCGTTACCGGTATTCTTGCGTTTGCCGGCGCCCTGCTGATGGGCATCGGCGGCGGCATCGGCTTGGTCGGCACCTTGCTGGCCATTGTCGGTGCCGTTCTTTACGTGCTCGAGCGCACGGGCCACCCCGTGGTTTCGCGCCTGGGCAAGACGGGCGTGAGCCAAAATGTCATCGCCTACCACAAGGCCTCGGGCCCGCTCGCGTCTCCGCGCAACCGCCCGGTGGTCGTTGTCGCACACTACGACTCTCCCCGTGCTGAGCTGCTCGCCCGCGAGCCCTATGCTTCGTATCGTGCGCTCATCGCCAAGCTGTTGCCCGTTGCCACGGTTGCCCCTGCTGCCGTTGCCATCTTGCGTATCCTGCCGCTCCCCGGCGCGCTCAAGGTTCTGCTGTGGATTGTCGCGATCCTCGCTTCCCTCGTTGCGCTCGCCAACGCGGCAAACATCATTCTAACCGTTTTGTGCTTCCCTATACGTCCGGCGCAGTGTGCAACAAGTCTTCTGTCGCCGCTATGCTCGGCGTATGGACAACGTTGCTCCCTTCCAGGGCGAAAACGAGTTTCCCGACGATGTTCCGTTCGATACCTATTTGGGGAGCAGAAGCGTCGTGCCGAGGAGATGGCGCGCGCAGCAGCGGAGTATGCCGCGGCCCAACAGCAAAACGACTACGGCAACACCATCGAGTATGAAGAGCTACCTACGCCGAGGACGAGTTCGGTCAGCCGATTGCTCCCGACGCTCAGACCGAGCCCGAACAGGGCGAGCTTTCGACGAGCAGATCGAGGGCTTTGAAGGTGCGTCTGCCGACGAGACGCTGATTGGCGCCATCGTGCCCGAGGATCAGAATCAGGCTGTCCAGGCCGAAGAGTTCAATGACGAGGTTCCCACTGCCGAGCCGGCGGAGGAGCCTGTCGCGGCCGAGCCCGAGCCCAGGCTCTATCGCAATGCCGCCGGCAACATCCGCTTTGGTTCGGATGCCATCCGTGCGCTCGGAATGCTTCCCGAGTCCTGCACGCTCGATTACGAGGAAGGCGAGGAGCCGACGTTTGAGCCGAGCCTGCCCCCGTCGTGACTGCATCTGCGCCCGTTGTCGCCGTGGATGATGAGTCTGCCGCGGTTGCCGCTGCCGTTGCCGAGCCCGAGGCGGTGTCCGCGATCGATCCCGCGGCAGGACTGGACATTTTGGCTCCCGCCGCGCCGGCGCAAGACGTTACGGACGAGCCTGACGACGATTACGCTGAACAGCCGAGGCGCGTGTCTTACGAGAGCGATACTGATTTCTCGGCCGAGATTCCCGCGGCAACGCCCCATGCCGATATTGCATCCGCGTTCTCTTCGATTGGCGCCAGCGCTTCCAACTTCTTTAAGGGTGCGCTTGCAAAGGGCAGGAAATTTGTCGACGATTTCGAGGGGAAGCGCGCTGCCGCACGCGAGGCTGCCGAGCAGGAGCTATCGCTCAGCAGCAGGCAGCCGAGGCGGCACGTGAGCGCGCGGCGCAAGAGTTCGAGCAGAACGAGGCTGTGCAGTCCGTGCCTGTCGACGCCGCCGAAGCTACAACGTCCTTTGAGGCTCAGCAGCACGTCGATAGCACCATGTCGTTTGATGCCGCGCAGTTCGATTCCACGATAACGTTTGAAAAGCAAGGCACCGCGATTGCCGAGCCCCTTCCTGTTTCCGATGAGCAGGGCGACGCGGCAGACGATGACGAGCCTATTGATGCTGCCGAAATCCAAGATGTCGCCGGGCACGAGCCCGTCGAGGTCAACTGTGACGAAGAGCAATACGCGGCAGCCGATCAAGGTGATTCGACCGAGGTCGAGCAGGAGGAAGTGCCTGCGGTTTCCGAGGCTCCCGAGACAGATGGTCGAGGCCTTACTCCACGCAGATTTTCACCATGCCGATCCCGAGTGGTTCCGGTGCCACGGTTGCCGATGTCGCCCCCACTCAGGACGAAACGGTCGATTCCCTTATGGCCCAGATTTCCTCCCAAGCATCGCCGCGTCCGCAGATGAATGTTCCCGATCCGGCGTCGGCACCGTCGCCTGCACCCTCCTCGTCTCCGCTGGCTTCGGTCCCCGATCCGTCGCTGCCGTCGATGAAGCAGACAAACGTTGCGTCTCGCACGTCGCTGTTCGACCTTCCCGATCCCTCCGCACAGGTCAACGACCCCTTTGCTACCGCTCAGGGTCCCGAACCCACATCGGCACCCGTTGCGCCTCCTATGCCCGTTGCGTCGGGCGCACAGCCGATCGAGACCATTTCGGCTCCCGCCCCTGCGGCACCTAAGTCTCGCAAGCGCGGCCTGGGCGGCCTGTTCGGTCGTAAAAAGAAAAACGAACAGGACAGCATGAGTGACTGGCTGGGCGTCGAAGACGATTACGATGCCAAGAAGTCCGGTCGCGGCATCGGTTCGTGGGATAATTTCGAGGACGATAACGATGGCTGGAAGGGCGGCGCTACGTCTTCCGACGGCGCTTCTTCCGAAGATATGCTCTCGGCTGTCGCTTCTATGGGCGACGATGAGCTGCTCGGTCACGATATCTGGTTTGTGGCAACGGGCGCCTCGGATTGTGATGGCGCCGGTATGAAGGCTTCTTGGCTTCGCATCGCGATAAGCTCCGCGGCGTCTTCTTCATCAATCTTGAATCCGTCGGCGCCGGTAGGCTTTCGGTGGTGACGGTTGAGGGCGAACAGCAGCTGCTCAAGGGCGATCGCCGCATCATGAACCTGGTCAGCAAGGTGTGCAAGTCGTTCCATGTCGATTGTGGCGCGCTCGAGATGCCCTATGCCAAGACCGATGCCTACGCCGCCCTCGAGGCGAGCCGCCGAGCCCTCACCATCGCCGGCGTGGACGGCACGCGTCTGGCTTGCGCTCGTACCGAGGACGACCTGCCCCACAATGTCAACCCGACGAACATTGCCACGGTATCCGAGGTCGTGACCGAGGTTATCCGCCGTTCGTAGACGGAGCTCTAAGGAGTCAACGTGTTTTCGTATATTAAGCGCCATTGGCCTGTCTACGTGATTTTGACCTTGATTGCCATTGCGTTAGGGTTTGGAGCTGCCTACATCGTGGGCGCGAAGGGCTCGACCCCCGCCTCCGCAATCAGCGAAGAGGTGGAGCAAGAACAGAGCACGGGTGCCGATGGGATTCCTGAGTCCGAGCAAGCAATCGTTGATGGTGGATCTTCGTCTGCAGAGTAGATGCGGCGATTTAAATGATTGAAAGCGGGCGAGCCGGGGGACTGGCTCGCCCGCTTTTTCATCGCGCTAGCGCTTCTTTGGGATTGACCTAAGGCGAGCGAACCATAGGGCTGCGGCACCCGAGGCCAGGAGCGCGGTGATGCAAGCGGCGATGGAAGCTGATCCTGTTGCCGGTAGGTCCTGCGGTAGGGTACAGCGTTGAATGACACTGTCCTCGTCATGTGACTCAAGTTTATCGCCGCCGCCGTTGCGGCAAAGATCGACGCGTGCGCTGTTGGTGAGTGCAGTTTGGGGTGTGTAAGCCGACGTTGCTGCATGTGCACGACTGCGCCCCGAGCGTCTGTGCCAAGGATTGCTTTGGCATCGTCAAGGTCGTCGTGCTCATCTTTGAGATCATCGCGGGTCCAAGAATCCGTATCGCTTCGAGTCGTAAAGTCGGCGGCTACCGCACCGTATTCAATGCGAATGCCCGTTACGACGGTATTGGATGCAAGGTCGAGTTCTTTCGCCTCGAGTGTGGCGGATTTCGTGGTCGAGACATCCGCCTTCCAGAGGTGCCAGCCGTCGTAATCGACGAGGCGGCAATCTTCACCCAGACTCTCTTTTACTTCGTCGGACTCAAGCCAAGGATTTTCGTGTCCATCGTCAAGTGTCGCGTTTGCCGGCTCATCGGTGTCTGTCGAGTCCAACGGCGTCGTGCGATACCACACGTTGCACAGACCGTTGAGGTCGCCGATGGCGACGGGGGTTTCGATTGAGACGAATCTCGCCGTATCGTCCTCGGCACACTCAAGATCATCGGTAATTGTGAACTCATCAACCCAGGTAGCTGAATCGTTTCGAGCGTCGATGGTATAGGAGAAAAGACCGTCCGTATTGGTTTGCGTTGCGGCGCGATTTTTACCATCGCCGTTGGCCAGCAGACCCTTCCCGATAGGTTGGACAAGCTCCTGACGCTTGTCGACCTGTCCTTTGATCTCGATGGGCGCATCCTTCATCGCGACGGATTGGACTTCTCCCGTATCCTTTATTTCAAACGTTATCTCCTCGGCAAGGTCATAGGTCCGCGGAGACATCATTTCGCGCAACGAGTAGGTGCCGGGTGCAAGATGTTCGACGCGGTGCGGCTTGTCGGATGAGGTCCAGGAGTCTATTTCGGTTTTATCGGGACCATATAAGGTGAGTTGTGCGCCTTTCACTTCCTGCTCTCCGCTTGCATCGACTTGGAGATATCAACCTTGGTGTAATCGTCGGATACGTTAAGCCGTGCTTCTACAACGGGTGTTTTCTGGTCGGCATAAGCGAGGTCTACGATATGGGGCGTCCGGTCGAGTAAGAACCTGCCGGCGCTTGAGTCTCGACAACCTCGTAGCGTGCGGTGCCAGATCCAGCGGGAGGTCGTCCGCGCGTGCTTCTCCAGTTTCATCCGTCGTGACGGTGGCGACAGCCTCGCCGTCGAGCGCGGCAATGCTACCGTCGGGGCGCACGATATCACCTGAGGCACGGATCTCAAAGATGGCGCCCGCGAGGCTGTTGCCGTCTACGGCATCGGTTTTAACGATCCTGATGTTTCCGGTCGCGGCGTGGTCATAATACGAGACGATTGCAACGGGCGTTAGGTTTATATCGGCGGGTATGTTTACCTCGATCTCTCCGCCGACAAGATAGGCTCTTTGGCCGAGGTTTCGCGTACATAATAGGTGCCCGGCACGAGCGATTCGGGCAGTGTGACGGTGCCGGTCGCGTCAGTCGTAAAGGTGTCCATTACGTTATGTGCTGGATACCAGCATGTTTGTGAGACAGGTTTGTGATTGCTGTCGAGGAGTTGGAAGGTGAATCCGGCTAGGGGAACAGAGGCGCCTGTTTGGGCATCGCGTTTTACAATCTGGAGATGCGTCGACAGAGCGTGGTTGTCCACGATATATTGAAGCTCGGCGCCGTCGGAAATCTGATTGGCCTCGACGGTCCATTCCCCCGCACGTTTAAAACCCTCGGGGACGGTTTCCGGAACCTCACGAACCGTGTAGCCGGCGCGGTCGTATGGGACGGCTCCGTGGACACCGGCTGGTCGCTTGCCTGTGCCGAACCATGCTTCGGGCTGGTCTTTGGTGGAGGCAAAGCCATAGATGTTTGTAGTCAGTGTGCCAACAACCTGCTGAGAGCTGTTACTGACAACCTCAAAGACAACATCTCCCGCCGGCTGCTCCAGGCCGGATTGATCGCTATTGCCGTAGTCCTTGAATTTGGAAATCTCAAGGTCAAACGCAATGGGGATATTGGAAACGCGAGATTCGATCTCGACCACGCCTGAATCGCCGAGTTGGTCGGCTCCAACGGTGTAAGACCAACTGTCACCGGAGGGCAAATAGCCTCGGGCGCCTTCGATTCATAGATGGTAAAGGTTCCCAGGGGGACATCGGTGAGGGTAGCTCGACCGCTTTCATCGGTCCTGAGAGTTTGTGTCCATCCAGGGGTTGATTGCGATACGCACACGAATTCTGCTCCTGCGAGCGAAGCTCCAACTTGGGGGCCTGCATTCGTTGCGGCGTCGAGCTTTACAATGCGCAAGGTAATGGTGCCGGGTTGTTCATCAATGGTGACGTATCCGCCGTTATTCGTCGTGGTAAAGGCAATGCGATCGTGCAGGGGGATATAACCAGCTGGCGCTGTTGTCTCAACTAGGTAGTATGCCGTGTTGGGTAGGAGTGTTGCCTGCGCTCGACCGTTGCTGTCCATCTGGACGGTGCCGACACGCGCGCCGCTGGCGCTCTCAAAAACATCGAATGTTGCCCCGTCAAACTGATAAGTATTGTTTCCGCTGGTAATGGCAGCGTTTGCAGACTGCTTTTGGAAGGAAACAGAGACCGCCGGCAGTACATAGAGCATGTCTTGACGTTTGCTGCCGCCCGATACGGTTCCTATATAGCGCCGCGCGCGGTGCGGAGCGGCTTTGATGCTTCCTGATTTTGCGCTGTCGTGGAGCCACCGCGCAGCCGCCACGACTTCATTGTCGGCGGTAAAGTGCCCGCTCTTGGTTTTGCCCTGAGCGGTCGTGTAGGAGTAGGTGCCGTCGACATGGGTAGTGCCGTTGAGCATCCATACGGCAAGCTGGGTGGCGGCGCGGGCGCGATCGGGTGAAAGATGGTAACCGCCAAACGACGTGGCGGTAGGATATCCGTGACAAACGATTGCCGCGAACTCGTCGTCGAGCCACACCCAGCCTTGATCAAAGTTGAGCCATGGACCGCCCGGCTTGGTGGGCCCGGGGGCGTTCCTGGTTCATGCAGTAGGCGATCGAGGCGTCTTGAGCTTCATACTTGCCGATGAAGAAGGGCCCACAATCATCGCTAATAGTGCGGAAGCCGAGCTGGTCGTAGCCATCGACGGCAAATGCGGCTCCCGGTGCCAGACAGCCGAAAAGCAGGAAGAGGAGCAGGAGCAGCGGACCTGTTGCGATTGCGCTGTGGACAGAGTGCGTGGGTGCGTTGGACATGGCTGCTCCTTATCCCTCGTGCGCCGCATGGGGAGGTTGCGACGCGTAGGATGAGGCTACTCCCGAGGTTCATGCGGGTAAGTACCGGAGCCTGACCAAAAGCTTGCCCAATTCCTGACAAATTGAGCTCAAATACAACAATCAGGCAAAAGCGCAGGTAGAAGATAAGGAGAACAGGAGGCCAAAGGTCCTCGTCTCCACAATTGATGCGATTTTCAAACGAATCTCCACAGCTAAAACAAGCATCGCCACCCTTGTATCGAACAAGACAACCGCGTTATACTAGCCAACACACAAGCGGGCATCGCCAAGTGGTAAGGCATCAGCTTCCCAAGCTGACACTCGCGGGTTCGAGTCCCGTTGCCCGCTCCAGAAAAAGTAAAAGCACGACACCGTTCCGGTGCCGTGCTTTTTTCAATAAAGCGCCGGGACTCGAACCCGCCAGGGTGCGAGCGTAAAACAAACGCGAAGCGTTTGTAGCGAGCAGGCGAAGGCGCCGGCAGGCGCCTGAAGCCGGTACGGATTTGCGAAGCAAATACGCGGACGTCCCGTTGCCCGCTCCATCGAGCGCGGGAGACTTTGGGGCGGCCAATTCAACAAAGTCTTCCCCATCGTCTCCGTGAATCCGAGGAGATCGACCGCAGCCGGTGCGGATTTGCGAAGCAAATACGCGGACGTCCCGTTGCCCGCTCCAATTCCAAAATGTTAGGTTCATGCCTGCTGCCCATACTTGCACCTGCGCACGGTACAATGGTTGGGTTACGACCAACGTGCCAATAACCAAAAAGGAGCCGCTATGATCGATCGCTATACCCGCCCGGAGATGGGACACATCTTCTCCCTCGAGAACAAGTACGCCATTTGGCAGGAGATTGAGGTCCTGGCCTGCGAGGCTCAGGCGGAGCTCGGCAAGATCGGTATTTCCAAAGAAGAGGCCCAGTGGATCCGCGATCACGCCAACTTGAGAAGGCAAAGGTCGATGAGATCGAGGAGGTCACGCGCCACGATGTCATCGCCTTCCTGACCAACATGAAGGAATATATCGACGCCGATGTTCCCGAGGGCGAGCCCAAGCCTAGCCGCTGGGTTCACTACGGTATGACCAGCTCCGACCTGGGTGATACGGCTCTGTGCTATCAGCTTACTCAGGCGTGTGACCTGATTATCGAGGACGTCAAGAAGCTCGGCGTGATCTGCAAGCGCCGCGCCTTCGAGGAGCGCAATACGCTCTGCGCCGGCCGCACCCACGGCATTCATGCCGAGCCGATGCCTTCGGTATGAAGTTCGGCTCTTGGGCGTGGGAGTCAAGCGCGATCTCGATCTCTGAGGACGCTCGCAAGAACGTTGCCTTCGGTGCCATCTCCGGTGCCGTCGCACCTACAGCTCCATCGAGCCGTTCGTCGAGGAGTACGTCTGCGAGCACCTGGGCCTGGTCCACGATCCGCTGTCCACGCAGGTCATCAGCCGCGATCACCATGCCTACCTTGCCGGCGTGCTTGCCACTACGGCGGCCACCTGCGAGCGCATCGCGACCGAGGTCCGTAACCTGCAGAAGACCGATACGCTCGAGGCCGAGGAGCCCTTCCGCAAGGGCCAAAAGGCAGCTCCGCCATGCCGCACAAGCGCAACCCCATCACCATGGAGAAGGTCTGCGGTCTGTCGCGCGTCGTGAAGTCCAACGCCCAGGTCGCCTTTGACAACGTCGCCCTGTGGCACGAGCGCGACATTTCGCACTCCTCTGCCGAGCGCGTCGCCCAGGCAGATAGCTTCATCGCTCTTGACCATATGTTCCAGTGCCTCATTCGTGTTATCGACGGCCTGCAGCTGTATCCGGCTCGCATGATGGCCAACCTCAACAAGACTCGCGGCCTCATCTTCTCCTCCAAGGTCCTGCTTGCCCTCGTCGATACGGGCATCACCCGCGAGGACGCTTACGCTATCGTGCAGGAAAATGCCATGGCCACCTGGCACGAGGTGCAGGATTGTGTCTCTGGCCCCACCTTTAAGGAGCGTCTCGAGGCCGATCCGCGCTGCACCGTCAGCCAGGAGAAGCTCGACGAGATTTTTGATCCGTGGACTTCCTCACCCGCATCGATACGGTCTTCGATCGCCTGGAGCAGCTGAGCTTCGAGTAGGGTTAACCTAATTCGACCGCTTGCGGATGCATTTCAACCTTTGGCGCCTTGCCCGTCTTGGGCGAGGCGCTTTTTTACTGTCGCATATGCGCCCGGGTAATAAAATGAACTCCGACTGCTGTTTCGATGAAAGGGGGCACGTGCCCAGACGCATCAAGCGGGCCACCATCGTCTCGTTTACGCTCATACTCCTTGTTGCCGTCTGTGCGGGCTCCCTGACGTATACCGTTCGAAGCAGTTCTTCCTCCTCGAATGAAGCCGATAGAGATCTCCCGGTGCTCAAAATCGGCGTTACGGATAACGACCCCTATGTGTATGTCGATACCACGGGCGATTACGCCGGTATCGATATCGACATCGCCCGCGAGGCCTGCAAGCGTGCGGGCTCAAGCCACAGTTTGTCGATATTGACTGGAACGATCGCGACCGGCTGCTCAAAAACGGTGATATCGATTGCCTGTGGTGTGACTATTCTCCCTGTTATCGCGAGGATAAGTATTACTGGACCGAGCCGTGTCTAACCGTGACGGTCTCGGTTGCCGCCAAGAAAACGAGTGGCATCAAGTCCTTGGCACATCTCGATGGAAGTAAGACCATTGCGGTGATTGCGGGTTCGGTGAGTGAACGCCGATTGCTTGCGGGGGATCTGGGGGTCTCGTCGGACGTTCAAATCAAATCATATGGCTCTGCCGAACTCTGCAAAGCCGCTCTAGTCAAAGGGTACGTTGACTGCTGGATGGCGGATGTCCAGTCGCTTGACCGACTCGTTGCTCAGTATCCCGGCGTTTACCGTGTGTTTGCCGACAATGTTATGACGGTTGACCTGGGCGTCGCGTTTGATGACAGCTATGAAGGATCGGTCGTAAAGGATCTCAATACCGCGCTGTTCGACATGGATCGAGATGGCACGATTGGCCGTATTGTGGGCAATTACAAGACAGGAGCGACGACGGGCGGGCAAGGAGGAAATTCATGACAACTGATGAGCACCGCTTGAGTCGAAAGACTCTGAACGTCATAGCTGCCAGCGTTATTGTCAGCGCCGTCTTGTTAGGCCTGTTGTATACGGTTGGAACCCATCGCTGCCTCGAAAAAACGCTTGGGTTTGGCCAAGAAACCATGGTGTTTTTGGAGAACGCTTGCGAAAAATATGACCGCTACGAACAGGGGAGAAAAACCGAGGCGACGCACGATTTGCTCGCCGCGGTCGAATCGTTTGCGACGTTCCTGTCCTCTGATCGCGTTGAGGTTAACGACGATCTTATCGAGCAATTTGTCCATGCCGAGAACCTTTCGGGGCTGATGGTCATGGACTCCGATGGCCATATGGCTGCCCACTACGACATCGATGGTCGCGATCCGCTCATGTTGTGGCGAGATGAGTTGGCCTGTTCGCCGGTCGCATCGATGTATCAAGGTTCCAAAGTGACCTACTCAACTGTCGATGAGCGCCGTGGTGTCGTTTTTGCCGTCTGTGCTGTTCCGTATGGCGACGGCGTTGCCTGGCATACCGCTCACTTGGTTCCGATACGGCGGACGACTATTCATATGCCATAGCCGACGTGCTTTCGAACAGTACCTTCCACCAGGTCCCACGGTGCTTGTTATGGAGGATGCGGAGATTGTCTCATCCAACAGTGCCGATGCTGACGTGTCGCTCGCCCGACTCCTCACCAGCGTAGGAGTTGAGTGGAAAGACGACGGCCTGACGCGCATCGAATATCGAGGAGACGAATGGTATGCCGTGCGTGCGGCATATAAGGACTACCGCCTGTTTGCGCTATATCCCAAATCTGAGGTCATGTCTGACAGGATTTCATTTGTCGCCGTCGGCGTCTTGGTGTGTCTTGCGTTTTGGGTCGTGGTGCTGTTGGCTCGAAATATCGTTGACCACCGCAATTTGGTCGAAAAGGATAAACAGCTCGGCATTATCAATGCCATAAGCGCCATCTACGATTCGACCTTCCTTTTGCATCTCGACACCCTCGAGATCGAGGGGATCAATATGTCGCCGGCGATAGCGAAAATATTTGCCGAGCACAGCGAGCATATGACTTTATGGACACGGTCTGCCGGGATATCGTGAGCCCCGAAAGCCGCGAAGCGTTGTGGGCTCGTAGATGTAAGTTCGCTTCGTGAACGTATGGAGGGCGTACCGTACTTGGCTGCGAGGTGCGAGATTGTCGAGGCGTTGGTACTCGCTACAGGTTGTCCCCCAGCATCGCGATGAGCAAGGCCGGCTGGAGTCGGTCGTCGTGGCGACGCACAACATATCGATGGTCAAGCATGCCGAGGAGCTGTCATATCAAGACAAACTGACGGGGCTTCGCAACCGCAACTATCTTGAATCGCGCGGAGATAGCCTGGTAAACGAGGACTTGCCCGTGAGCGTGATTATGTTGGACTGCAATTATCTCAAGCGGACCAACGACATCTATGGTCACGAGATGGGGGATGAACTGCTGCGACGGACGGCGTCCGTGCTGCGGCGGGTGGCTGGTGCGGATTATCTGCCGATGCGCCTTGGCGGCGACGAGTTTTTGCTGGTTTGCCCCCATACTGACAACGAGTCTGCGCTCGGGCTGGAACAGGATCTTCGTCTCGGTCTTGCCGCGGTAAGCGATGAGGCCCTGACGGTCAGCGCATCGATTGGCGTGGCGACCGTCGAGACGGCTGGAAATACGCTGGCCGATGTATATCGTGTCGCCGACCACAATATGTATCGGGAGAAGCGCACGGTCCACGCACAGGGTGCGGACTGCTAATCTTGCCCCCGCGAGTCCATGCATCGTAGGATGTTGAATCGGTGCTTGCGATAATAAGTCGGCCCAGGCGGGGATAATAGACGTCTGAAATTTCTTTCTGAGAGGGGATCTCAATGATTAGTTTTGACTACAAGCCGCAGGGTGTATGCTCTCGCAATATTCACCTCAATCTCTCTGACGATGGCAGCAAGGTGCTGGGCGTTGAGTTTACCGGCGGCTGTGACGGCAATCTCAAGGCAATCTCCAAGTTAGTCGAGGGTGCTCCTGCCGATCGCGTAATCGAGGTTCTCGCCGGTAATACCTGCGGTATGAAAAAGACCTCTTGCGCCGATCAGCTTACGCGCGCTATCGAGGCCGCTCGCGCCGAGATCGCCTAATGGGTATCGCCGACCACATCAAGAATGGAATATCGCGCCGTGGCTTTGTGCTCGGCGGTGCTGCCGCGGGCGCTGCCACGGTGCTTGCCGGTTGCTCGAAAAAAACGGGCACCAGCGACGATGCCGCCGGCGAGCCGCAAGTTATCAAGGACGATTCGAAGATTGTCTCGATCACTGATGAGTACGAAGCTGTTGATATCGATCTTGAGCCGGCGGCGTCGTGGACGCTGCCGCTGGGCACGCTGCTGTACTACTGCGATGGCGACTACGCTGCCGCGATGATGGCGCCTGCTTCTGCCCTGCATGCCAATACGCTTGGTGTGCTCAACCTGGGCGATGGCTCGCTTACCACACTTATCGAGGATCCCGTTGAGGGAACCGGTTATGCGTTTTACGACGTTCGCGCGGGTGATGGCGTGTTCGCGTGGGTCGAGATGAACTTTGCCAATGCGTCTTGGAAACTCTATGCGCAAAACCTTGCAGGCTCCTCCCTTACCGGCAACGCTGTCGAGCTCGATCGCGGTGGCGAAAATTACGATCCGCCGCTCTTCACAGCGTATGGGTCGTCGGTCATCTGGTATAAGATGCCCTCGTCCGGCGGCAGCAAGACGAGTAACGATTCGTACTGCTACCGTCAGTCGCCTAGCGAGTCCAAGCCTGAGACTATTTGGAAGTCGACGGGCCGCTTCGCATCCGCCCCGCGTGTGAGCGACGGCATCCTGACCATCTCGCCCCGCGTGCACAATGATGAGGCGTCTATTACGGTATGACGGCGATCGACCTGACTGACGGCAACAATACGAAGCGAGCTCAGCTGGTGCTTCCTTCGTCGGTTTCGCCTTTCGAGGCCGTGTATATGGCGACACCTTCGTGTTCTCCATTGAGGCGACGTATAACGGTGTGGGTACCTGGGCAATATGGGCACCTATATCGGTAACGAGGGCGGGCCGTACCTCTTCCTTTCGCGTGAGCCGCTCGCGTGCGTTGCGGGAAGGAAAAATAAATACCTGGTTAAAGTCCAGGCGTCGCATTTTTTGATTGACACTTCGGCTAAGACCTACGGCTCGCTTCTGTCGCCCGACCGAGCCCTGGAGTATGGCGATTATCCAGCTACGGCGGGAAAATCGGACTCATTCCTTACGTACGCCACGGTGCGCAACAGCCAGGGTATACCAGAGACGGTCACCGCACGCCTATTCTCTCTTTAAGCTTAGAGGGGTTAAAAAGGCGCCAACAGGGGAATAAGCGCGTTGTAATTGTGAGTACCGCCCGCCGAGCTGCCGCGTCATAGCGGCATCCGGCGGGCTCAGGTGCGTTAAAATGGGCTTGTTCTTAGCTAATTGAGACAGGGGGGCCGTGTTATGGCTTCAGATGCAAAAAAGATTCTGCTGGTCGAGGATGAGAAGGCAATCCGTGACGCCGTCGCTGCCTATCTCGAGCGCGAAGGCTACTGGGTTGTGGGCGTCGGCGACGGCCAGTCCGCGATCGAGGAGTTCGAGAAGCATCAGTTTGACCTGGTCGTGCTCGACCTTATGCTCCCCAAGATCCCCGGCGAGCGTGTTTGCCGCACCATTCGCGATACCTCGGATGTCCCCATCATCATGCTGACGGCTAAGGGCGAGATCGAGGACCGTATTATCGGTCTTGAGCTCGGCGCCGACGACTATCTGATTAAGCCGTTCTCGCCGCGCGAGCTCGTCGCCCGCGTTCGCGCTCTGTTCCGCCGTGCCCATCAGGCCGACGAGCCCGCCGTCGAGGTACTCGACTTCGGCGATCTGGTCATCGATATCTCGGGCCACAAGGTCTTGGTCGAGGGCAAGGAAGTCGATCTGACGGCTTCCGAGTTCAAGCTGCTCACCACGCTTGCTCGTCATCCCGGCCGTGTTTACAACCGTATGGAGCTGGTCGAGAAGGTGCTTGGTACGACTTTGAGGGCTATGAGCGCACCATCGATAGCCACGTGAAGAACCTTCGCGCCAAGCTGGGCGATGATCCCAAGAAGCCAAGTGCTCTACACCGTCCATGGTGTCGGCTATCGTTTCGAGGCTCCGGCCAAGACCGATAAGTCGGACGAGAAATAGGGAAATCACATATGACACCTGCGCGCTTTGAAATCGGACAAAAGCACAAGCAGGAGAGCGAGGCGGGTTCCAAGGCTAGTTGGAACACGCCTCGTTCCGATTCACGGCCAACGATGAGCTATCCCTCGCGCATGGCACTTGCTTTTGCTCTGACATCGCTCATGACGGTATTGGTGCTGGTGGGCGTGGTCTCTGTTGTGTGGGGCACGGTCTTTTCGGATTACACGCGCTCTAATATCGTCGAAATCGCAAATTCCGCTGCCGAAAAGCTTGCGACGTCGTATGAGGAAAACGGCAATTGGACTGCGGGCGAGCTACGTACGGTCGCGACATCGAGTTTGGTGTCCGACGATTTGGGTATGCAGGTCGTCAACAAGAAAGGCGTTGTCGTTTATGACGACTCATGGCCTTCGGCAAGCGCGACCGCCGATGTGCGCGAGAACGAATCGCCGTCGAGCAGCTCGAGCGGGAAAAAAGCATCGCATAGTCCGGTCTCGTCGGCTCCCACCGGCTCCGATAGCGTTGCAAACGTCGAAATCATAACGTCTTCCGGCGAGCATGTCGGACAGGTAAAGCTGTGGGCCATCGGCTCCGATGCCTTGCTCACCAAGGCAGATTCTGCGTTTAGGGAGAAGACCTTTAACGCCATGGCCCTTGCTGCGGTTGTTGCAGTTTGCATTTCGGTCGTTATCGGATCACTCGTGTCGCGCATGCTCACCAAGCCGATTCACCGTATTACCAGCACGGCCAAGCAAATTCGCGATGGCGATCTGTCTGCTCGTACGGGCTTGCGCGGCGATGACGAGATTGATCAGCTGGGTGAGACCTTCGATGAGATGGCCACTTCGCTCGAGAAGGATATGAAACACGAGAAGCGCCTGACCTCAGACGTGGCTCACGAACTTCGTACTCCGCTTATGGCCATGCTCGCGACAGTCGAAGCCATGCAGGATGGGGTGTATCCCACCGACGACGAGCATCTGGAAACCGTTGCATCCGAGACACGTCGCCTGGCCCGTCTGGTGCAGCAGATGCTCGATCTATCGCGCATGGAAAACAGCACAGCGCCGCTCAACCTTGAGCCGGTGGACATGGTTCCCTTCGTGCGTTCCATCGTCAACGCTCAGGAGCGCCTGTTTGTTGACCGCGATCTGCGCTTGCGCTTTGCAGATGAAACCCAGGGTCACGACGATGTCGTCGAGGCCGATCCCGACATGATCACGCAGTGTGTCATCAATCTCATGAGCAACGCCATGCGCTACACCCCCGAGGGCGGTTGGGTCGTGGTGTCGGTGCTCAGTGACCGCAAGCATGTCAGTATTGCCGTTTCGGATACCGGCATCGGTATTGCCAAGGACGATCTGTCGCGCATCTTTGGTCGTTTTTGGCGTGCCGACGCCAGTCGCGCCCGCGAGGCGGGTGGCCTGGGCGTGGGCCTCGCCGTGACTAAACAAATCGTCGAGCGCCATCATGGCTACATTTCCGTGGAGTCGGAGCTTGGAAAGGGTACGACTTTTACAATTCATCTGCCTCGCGAGCACACGGCGGACGCGGCATCTACTACAATGGAGCACTAGCTTTTCGCTATTCGGTGAAGGAGGGGTTTCGTCCCTGCCGCTCCGAGTTTGCGAACGTGCGGGAAAGAACCCGCATTACTGTCGTATTTTGGTAAGGAGTGACTCACGTGACAACGATGGAGCGTCGTCCGGATTCCCGTGGCAAGGTTCGTGATATCTACGATGCCGGTGAAAACCTGCTGATGGTCGCCACCGACCGCATTTCTGCGTTCGACTTCATTCTTCCCGACGAGATTCCGTTTAAGGGAGAGGTGCTCAACCGCATCTCGGCATTCTGGTTCGATAAGTTTGCCGACATCGTTCCCAACCACCTCGTTTCCATCGACCCGGCGGATTTCCCTGAGGAGTTTGCTGAGTATCGTGACTACCTCGCCGGCCGCGCCATGCTGGTTAAGAAGGCCCAGACGATTCCTATCGAGTGCATCGTCCGCGGCTATCTGACCGGTTCGGGCAAGAAGACCTACGACGAGAACGGCACCGTCTGCGGCATCCAGCTGCCTGAGGGCCTGACCGAGGCCTCCAAGCTTCCCGAGCCGCTGTTCACCCCGTCCACGAAGCCGAGATCGGTGATCACGACGAGAATATCTCGTTTGAGCGTTGTTGCGAGATCGTTGGCGAGGACATCGCCACGCAGATTCGCGATCTGTCCCTCAAGATCTACAAGGCTGCTGCCGAGTATGCAGCGACTCGTGGCATCATCATTGCCGACACCAAGTTCGAGTTTGGTGTTATTGATGGCAAGGTCACGCTGATCGACGAGTGCCTCACGCCCGACTCCAGCCGTTTCTGGCCTGCTGCCAGCTACGAGGAGGGCAAGATCCAGCCTAGCTACGACAAGCAATTCGTCCGCAATTGGCTCAAGGCCAACTGGGATATGACGGGGGAGACCCCGCACCTGCCCGCCGAGGTCATCGATGGCACGTCCGAGCGCTATCGCGAGCCTTCCAGATCATCACGGGCTCCCAGTTCACAAGCATGAAGGAGAACGCATAAGTGAGTACCCGTAGCGCCACGAACAAGCGCACGCAATCCCACGAGGTTACCGGGGTTGCGCGCAAGTCCGCCGCATCTGCTAAGCCCGCCCGTCAGGCAGCGAGCTCTGTCCGCGTCGTGCCAGCATCATCCAAGGCACGCCGCAAAGAGCTCGAGAAGGGTGAAAACCTGGACGGCTTTCCAAGGAGGAGAAGCGCGCCCGCAAGGCCAAGCAGCGTGCTCGCGAGGATCGTATCTACACGGTGTCGAATATTCTTCTCAAGCAGGATGAGGACTACACCAAGCGCCGCCGTATTTGGTGGGCTGTGCTCGCTATCGGCATGGTGCTCGTCGTGGCAATTGGGGCCTCGCTCTACTTCGCTCCCGGCGGCACGGTGTCCAGTCCCGTCCAGATGGTCGGCATCATTTTGTCCTATGTCATCATTCTGGGTGACTTTATCTACGACTTCGTTCGTATTCGTCCTCTGCGCAACAGGTATCGCACGCAGGCCGAGGGCATGTCCGAGAACAAGCTCAACGCTCTTATTGAGCGTGCGGCTGCCGAGGAGGACAAGAAGGCCTCCAAGAAGAAGTAGTAGCGTTACAACCTATAGATATCGCTAAGATATAAGGCGCGTCGTTTTTTTGCGGCGCGCCTTTTTACTGTCCTATAGATAGATGGAGTGGCACATGATTCGAGCTGCCCTGACGGTCGAAGAGGCTCTGGAGGCATGAAGGCCCTGGAGCCCAAGATCAAAAATTATGCACGTCTCGTTGTCCGCAAGGGCGTAAACGTAAGCCCGGCCAGGAG
>ENA-OQIM01000035-OQIM01000035.1-human-gut-metagenome-genome-assembly--contig:-NODE-35-length-36108-cov-1.650176_pt1 | contig 36108 bp, 42 predicted proteins | sample MGYA00242579_ERZ504744 | MGnify/ENA primary metagenome ERZ504744 (study PRJEB26092, sample SAMD00036441) | human gut metagenome | host: Homo sapiens | study: EMG produced TPA metagenomics assembly of...
CCTATACCTATTACTTTTTCTCATTTTTATATTTACAATTTAATATATACATAAAACCGGAACACAAATGACACAAGTCCTTTAATAAAATTCCATTTGTGTTCCTTGCCTTCCGGTTGGTTCTATTTTATTTTACTTACTTAACTCACGTGAACGCTCACCTAAGTATCCTCCATGATGACGTTTACTATACTCTTCGATGGTAAAACCGGTCTTTTTCATGGTTTCCACTACCAAATATCACCTATCACAGTCATAACCGTAGTTGAAGTTGTGGGGGTCATACCCAGAGCACACACTTCATCAGGATGCCCTGTACACAAGCAAATATCAGATTCTCTAGCCAATGGACTATCCGCATTTCCGGTAATAACAATATATTTCAACTTCGGGTTCAAATTATGTGCAAGTTGTGTCAGTTCCACAATTTCACGGGTTTTTCCTGAATTAGAAATCAGAAGCAGCAAATCATTCTCCTGCAAAATCCCCAAATCCCCATGTTGGGCTTCACTGGGATGTAAAAACACTGCCGGAATACCTGTAGAGCAAAAAGTCGTAGCTATATTCATAGCTATCTGTCCAGCCTTACCCATACCGGTAGTCACCAGCTTTCCTTTTTTACGGTGTATTTGCTCAACAATCAATTCCACTGCTTTCTCATAAGCATCAGTTATAGGAATATTCAAAACAGCCTGAGCCTCTTTCTGCAACAATTCGTGTATAGATGTCATCATAATAGGTTACATGAATATTATTTAAGTAGTTCGGTTAGTTCTCTCAAGTCATTGGCAACAGCAAAATAACTGTTCAACGGATGATGGGCAAAATGCTGCCTCTCCAATCCGGTCAAAAAGTCGATAATGCCATTCCAAAAGCCATTTATATTATAAAAAATTACTTTTTTTACGATGATAGTCCAGCGTAGCGGCCGCCATTACATGAAAAACCTCATCCAGTGTACCCACTCCTCCCGGCAAAGCTATCACTACATCCGACTCATTCAACATCACATCTTTACGATCACTCAAATTATCCGTACGGAAAGTCACATCCACCAAATCGCTGGCTCGTCCACGTTCTTCCAATTTGGTCGGAATAACTCCCATTATCATCGAACCGTTGTCTTTGGCTGCTTGGCAATACATTCCATCAATCCGATATTAGCACCTCCATACACTAACGTCTTCTTGTTTTGTCCCATCCAAACGCCCAACTCACGTGCTTTTTCAAAAAACACAGGCTCTATATTCTCGGATGCGGAACAGAAAATAGCAATTTTATCCATCATCTTGTTTTCTGTTAGTAAATACAAATATCTGCATTTTTTGAAGAACGGCAATAACTTTTGTTGTATTTTTGCCAACCGAAACTTATTTGAAGCAAAAAACAATGTCATACAATACTTTCACCTTGCCTAACGGGCTGCGCATTATTCACGCTCCCAATCAGTCTAATGTAGCCTATTGCGGCTTTGCCGTCGATGCCGGAACCCGTGATGAAAACGAACAAGAACAGGGAATGGCCCATTTCGTGGAACACCTTATCTTTAAAGGAACACAAAAAAGACATGCATGGCACATCCTGAACCGCATGGAAAATGTAGGCGGAGATTTAAATGCATATACAAATAAGGAAGAAACAGTGATATACAGTGCTTTCCTGGTAGAACACTTCTCACGGGCAGCAGAATTGCTGGCAGATATTGTATTTCACAGCACCTTCCCACAACATGAGATTGACAAAGAAGTGGAAGTGATTATTGATGAAATACAAAGTTATGAAGACAGTCCGTCAGAACTGATTTTTGATGATTTTGAGGAATTGATATTTCCCGATCATCCTTTGGGAAGAAATATTTGGGAAAACCGGACTTATTGCGTAGTTTCAAAAGCAAACATGCCTTGAATTTCACTTCCCGTTTTTACAAAGCTACCAATATGATCTTTTTCATTCAAGGCAATATAGACTTTAAAAAAAGTGATACGCACCATAGAGAAAGTGACAGCGACATCCCTTTTTCCATTACCAAACGCCAACGGACAGAACCTTTTCTCTATATTCCTAAGACATTGACACTGAATAAAGAAACACATCAAGCCCATGTAATGATAGGCAGCCGGGGATATAATGCATATAATGAAAAACGAACCGGACTTTACCTGCTTAACAATCTGTTGGGCGGACCTGGTATGAACAGCCGGCTAAACGTTTCCTTGCGCGAACGCCGGGGGCTGGTCTATAACGTAGAAGCCAATCTGACCTCATACACAGACACAGGAGTGTTCTGCATCTATTTCGGAACTGATCCGGAAGATGCAGACCGTTGCATCGGACTAGTTCATAAAGAATTGAAAAAACTGCGTGACAGCAAACTAAGTTCCTCACAACTGAATGCTGCAAAAAAACAAATCATCGGACAAATAGGGGTTGCCGGAGACAATTTTGAGAACAATGCATTGGATATGGGAAAAACTTTCTTACACTATGGTAAATTTGAAGGTCCGGAAGAAGTATTCAAACGGATAGAAATGCTGACAGCAGAACATTTGTGGGATATCGCCAATGAAATGTTCGATGAAAATTATCTTTCAACCCTGATATACCTATAAAAACAGGAAATCACCCTAAATTTCAAACATTACATTTCTCACAAATAAAAATCTAATTGTATTTTTGTAGAAATACCTTTAACTAATATCATTAATTTATGAAGAAACTTCAGCTATGCATTTTAGGAAGCCTATTCGCAGCTTCCTTACAGGCACAGAGTACAGATTACACCAAAGGATTGAGCATCTGGTTTGATACCCCTAATAATTTGGACGGACGCGCTTCCTGGTATTCTCCTGCAACAGACAAAGCGTGGGAAACAACTCGCTCCCCATAGGAAACGGCAGTTTGGGAGGCAATGTTATGGGATCTATAGCGGCAGAACGAATCACTTTAAACGAAAAGACACTATGGCGTGGAGGACCAAACACAGAAAAGGGAGCAGCTTATTATTGGAACGTAAATAAAGAGTCAGCACACCTATTACCCGAAATCCGCCAAGCATTTACAGACGGCAACCAGAAAAAAGCAGAAGAACTTACCTGCAAAAATTTCAACGGACTAGCCGATTATGAGCCAAGCCGTGAAACACCTTTTCGTTTCGGCTCCTTTACTACATTAGGAGAAGCTTACATCGAAACCGGTTTAAGTGAGATCGGTATGACCAATTATAAACGCATCCTGTCTCTTGACTCGGCCATGGCAGTAGTCAGTTTTCGCAAAGATGAAGTGAACTACGAGCGTAAATACTTTGTTTCCTACCCCGACAGCGTGATGGTGCTGAAGTTCACAGCCGACCGTCCCGGTATGCAAAACCTGATATTCAGCTATGGCAGCAACCCTGAAGCCATAGGTGATATCAAAGTAGATGGCCCCAATCGTTTACTCTACACCGGTTGCCTCAAAAACAACCAAATGAAATTTGCTCTCCGCATACAAGCCATAAACAAAGGAGGAAGCCTGAACACGACTGATGGCAAATTCATTGTTCGCAATGCGGATGAAGTCATTTTTCTGCTGACCGCAGATACCGATTATAAACTCAACTTCAATCCAGACTTCAAAGACCCCAAGACGTATGTCGGTCTGATCCGGAACAAACAACCCTAGCATGATGGACGCTGCCGCCGCCAAAAGTTACAACGAGTTATGCGAACGGCACAAAACGGACTATACCCAACTGTTTGGAAGAGTCCAACTACAACTGAACCCTCGTGCTCCCATGACCTTACAATATCCTGCCGTTACAGACCTCCCCACCTATCAACGTCTAGCACGCTATCGCAAAGGAAATCCGGACTACCGGCTGGAAGAAATCTATTATCAGTTCGGGCGATACTTATTAATTGCCAGTTCACGCCCCGGCAATCTCCCGGCCAACCTGCAAGGAATGTGGGCCAACGGGGTAGATGGCCCATGGCATGTAGATTACCATAATAATATCAACATCCAGATGAACTACTGGCCTGCTTGCTCCACCAATCTGAACGAATGTGTATGGCCTTTGATAGACTTCATCCGTACCTTGGTGAAACCGGGAGAAAAGACAGCCCAAGCCTATTTCGGCGCACGTGATGGACAGCTCTATCTCCGGAAACATTTTCGGATTCACCTCCCCTTTGACCGATGAAAATATGTCCTGGAACTTTAACCCGATGGCAGGTCCCTGGCTGGCAACTCACATTTGGGAATACTATGATTACACCCGCGACAAAAAATTCCTGAAAGAAGTAGGCTATGATCTTATCAAGAGCAGTGCCAACTTCGCTATAGACTATTTATGGCATAAACCAGACGGAACCTATACTGCTGCTCCTTCCACTTCTCCCGAGCATGGACCTGTAGACCAAGGAGCCACTTTTGTACATGCTGTAGTCCGCGAAATATTACTCAATGCCATTGATGCCAGCAAAGCACTGGGGTGTCGATTCCAAAGACCGTAAACAATGGCAATATGTATTGAACATCTTGTACCCTATCAAATAGGACGTTATGGTCAGTTAATGGAATGGTCAACAGACATAGACGACCCCAAAGACGAGCATCGTCACGTCAACCATTTATTCGGACTGCATCCGGGCCACACCCTCTCACCAATTACTACTCCCGAATTGACCCATGCCGCCAAAGTTGTTTTAGAACACCGCGGTGACGGAGCTACCGGCTGGAGTATGGGATGGAAACTGAATCAATGGGCACGTCTGCAAGACGGTAACCACGCCTACAAACTATTTGGCAACTTACTAAAAAATGGGACTTTGGACAACTTATGGGATACCCATCCGCCTTTTCAAATTGACGGTAACTTTGGCGGAACTGCCGGTATCACAGAAATGCTGTTGCAAAGTCACATGGGATTCATCCAATTGCTCCCAGCCTTGCCAGACGCATGGAAAGAAGGTTCTGTAAAGGGGCTTTGTGCCAAAGGTAACTTTGAAATTAACATTACCTGGCAGGATGGTAAATTAAAAGAGGCCGTTATTTTGTCCAAAGCCGGTGAACCCTGCAATCTGAGATATGGTAACCGGACTTTTACTTTTAAGACAACTAAAGGAAAGAAATATAAAATAATGGTTGAGAATGAAAAACTGAAAAAAATCCCATTATAAGGACAAAAAACCTGTCAGACAAATCCCCCTCATTCTCCAATCTATTTTGTCATTCTGAACACTATGTTATCTTCTACATCTGTTCAGAATGACAAATTACATATAATATCACAGCTATTCTCGGTTATCAATATCCTCTTTACCGCTTTGAATTTCAAAACCTATTTCTTATATTTGTACAAATATTTGTTTTAAGACCTTATCTGAATGAGAAAAACCGTCTATGTAATCCTGGCTCTATGTTGTTTTATCATAAAGACTTATTCCATCAACCGTCCTTATTATCAATTTTAAACAACTTTCTATTAAAGAAGGGCTTCCAACCTCTATAACATCCCTATACGATGACAAAAACGGTTCATTATGGGTCGGAACCACTCAGGGAATATATCGTTTCAATGGAGAAAAAATCAAGAAATATAATCTACCGGACTTATTACGTAAAAACAGCCATTACATCAACGATATTTTCGGAGATAATGAAGAGCGGATATGGGCGGTCACCTCACAAGGAATCAGTTATTATGAATATGAGAAAGACTCCCTGCAAATCTTTCTGCGGCATAATAAACCGGTAAAGACTTCCATTATAGCAACAGAAGGAAGCAAACTGTTGATACCTGTAACCGACACATTACTTGTATATGAAAAAGAATTAAAACATTCCAAAGCAATCCCTTTAAAAACAACAGGAATCCGTATTATCAAGATGGAGCCTTTCGATTCCACTCATTACTTGATAATAAACAATGCATGGAAAATAAAGTTATTAAATAAACATACAGGAGAAATAACCGATTCTCCATTCGGTGAATCATCCAATGCATACGATCTATATAAGGATTCTTCCGGACATTACTGGGTTTCCTTTTATGGGCAAGGAGTAAAATGTTATAATCAGGACGGACAACTGCTGACCTCCTATAATACCCGTAATTCAAACTTGAGCAACGATATCGTTCTTGATATAACAGAATGGAATAAAACCATTTGGCTGGCAACAGACGGAGGCGGAGTGAATATCATCTATCCGGACACTCGTGATATTCAAATCTTATCAAACAAGGAAAACCGACAATTCCCAGCCAATTCAGTAACATGCCTATGCCATAGCAACAACCACATGTGGATAGGTATGGTCCGGGAAGGAGTATTAGGAGCAGAAAAAGGCTTTATCACCACCTATACCAAAGCTGCACAAAACCCAGCCTCAGGTTTATCCGACAAATGCCCCTTATGTTTATGGGAAGACAAAGACGGACGAATCTGGATTGGTACAGATGGAGGCGGCATCAACTGCTTTGACCCGCAAACGGAACATTTTACCCACTATCCGCAAACATTGGGAGAAAAGATAGTATCTATTTGTCCTTTATCCGAAACCGAACTGCTAGCGTCCAGTTTCTCAAAAGGAATTTTTCGTTTCAATAAAAAGACTGGAAGCTACCAACGTTTCTCTCTTCCGGACAAAGATGCAGAAACAAAGCTGGCAAGCTCCAGTGCACCCACCAATATACGAGTTAATGATCAAAACGAAATCGAACTATATGGCAATGCTTTTTATCGATATATACCCGGTAGTCAACAATTGATTCCCATTTTTCCCAGTAATCAACAATTGCAATATTCCTGGGTTTACATGGGAAAATACCGTACTTATCCTTTTTTTCACGACCGAAGCAACGTATTCCAGTACAATAAAGAAAAGAACGAATACGAAACCATAGCTTATGAGAAGAACAACCAAATATTAGCTGCAAGCATTGACACTTTTAGGGACTCTATGGATAGCAGGACCTAACGGAATTACCCGAATTTACCTGCCCTCAAACCGTAAAGAGCCCTTAAAGTTACCCGATGGAAACGACGTAATCACTTCTTTAGTCATCGATCATGAAGGAATCGTATGGATGGGATCATTAGGGATCATATACGCTTATAATCCACAAAAATCATTTTGTAATCTACAATGAAATGGATGGAGTATTACCTAATGATTTCTTGGCCAAACCTGTATTGGTGGCTAGTGACGGCAATATATACATGGGTGGTTCTGAAGGATTGGTACGAATAAACAAAGCCCTAAAATCTGCCTCCATTCCTCCGCCCATCACTCTTGAATTACAGGAAGTATCTTTAAACGGTACTATAGTCCCCTTCAATTCCCAATCAACGATGGAAATTCCTTACAATTCTCCTCTCTACAAATACATACACAACTAGAAGGAGAAAATGTTTTTCACAAGCGTATATATCGGTTCCGCATAAAAGGGTTAAATAAAGAATACACGGAAACATCCCGTCCTCATCTTATTTTGCACACCATCTCTCCGGGTAATTACAGCATAACTGTTCAATGTACCCAAAACGATGGGAATTGGAGTTCTGAATTCACGTTACTGAAATTTACCGTTCTTCCTCCGTGGTGGCAGCAGTCTTGGTTCATCCTAATATGTGCAGTCATCATTATTCTTTCCATTATCTATGCCATACGAGCCCACGACCAACATCTGAAACGAAAATACAAAGGAACAAGAACGTACCATCTATAAGGAAAAGGTAAAAGCGTTAATCAATATCAACCATGAACTACGCACTCCTTTAACCTTAATCTATACACCGCTGAAACAACTCACAAACAGCAAGCAAATCCCATACGAACTCCGTAGCAAGCTATATGGTGCATTCAAACAGGCACGCCAAATGAAAAATATCATTGACATGATTCTGAACATGCGCAAAATGGAGGTGGAGAAAAATATCCTGCGCATGTCTCCCGCGCCTTTTAATGAATGGCTGCAAAGTATCCTGAATGATTTCAAGGATGAACTTTCATTACGTAACATTTCGTTGATATTTGCTCCCGATACTGCTATAGATAGTATGTATTTCGACCATAGCCAATGCGAAATCATTATAAATAACCTCTTGACAAATGCCTATAAATTCAGCGAAGAAAACTCTACCGTTACAGTTTCCACTTATCTGGAAGGCAACGGGAGCCGCATCCGGATAACTGTAAAGGACGAAGGAACAGGACTTCAAAAAGAGGACATCGCCAACTTATTCACCCGTTTCTATCAAGGCAAACATAGCCTGCAAGGTTCAGGAATCGGCTTGTCATATGCCAAACAACTGGTCGAAATGCATGGAGGCATTATCGGAGCACAAAATAATGAAACCAAAGGAGCGACCTTCTTTTTCACCTTACCGTATAGACAGGAAGCCGCCGACATTCAATCCACACCTCAAACCTATTTGAATGACGCATTACATCTATCAGCCGACATAGATCGCAAACAACCTCAACAAGACAGCATAGAGAAATTCCATTCTATTTTAATAGTGGAAGATGATCGTGACTTATGTAATTACCTGATTTGTAATCTACAAGTTCTGTTTGAAGAAGTATATGAAGCCCATGATGGTATGGAAGCACTCCCTATCCTCACGTCACGACGTCCCCAAATTGTATTAAGTGACATAAAAATGCCTCGCATGAACGGCTTCGAACTATGTCGCTATATTAAACAAAAGCCTGATTTAAACTACATGCCCGTAATCTTACTTACCTCCTGCGTTGATGACACCAGTATGGAAGAAGGATACAAAATGGGCGCAGAAGCCTATATTACCAAACCGTTCGATATGGATTTGCTGTTTATTCAGATACAGAATATCATGCATAATCACAACTTCATGAAAAATCACTATGCCACCATAGATATCCCTATACAAAAACAGGAGAACCTGAATTATATCAATGAACAGCTAATGATCCAATTCAACCGCATTATCAATGAAAATATCAGCAATGTAAATATGGACGTTAATTTCATAGCACAACAAATGGGAATGAGCCGTGCATCACTCTACAATAAGACTAAAGGGATGATGGATATGGGCATCAGCGAATACATCATTAAATACCGTCTGGAATATGCACGTAAATTATTAGACACGACCACATTATCCATTGGCGAAGTGGCAGAACAGACAGGATTCAAACACTCACGTAATTTCAGTACTGTATTTAAGAATATAGTGGGAATGAGTCCGTCTGATTATAGGAAAAAAGATTCCCGACCTTCTTGCAAATAGAAGAATCGGGAATACTCCATACTATGTTAAATTTAGGTTAGATTAGGTTGTCAGTCTTTGTATATATTCCGGATAGATCATCATACTGCACTTGAAGACGCAACAATTCGTCTTTCAGTTCTTTTGTTAATTTTTCCGTTCCGGGTTGTCCGTAGATATTATGCATTTCCATACGATCTTCCTGTAAATCATATAGTTCCCAACAGTCTATGTCATTATAAAAATGCATCAATTTATAACGATCTGTACGTACACCATAATGACGGCGGACAGCATGTTCAGCCGGGTATTCATAAAAATGATAATACAATGACTTACGCCAATCGGAAACTTTCTCTCCTTTCAGTAAAGGCAGGAAAGAAACTCCGTGCATATCCGATGGCACCTTCACTCCTGCAAGGTCCAATATAGTAGGGCCATAATCAATATTCTGTACCATTTCATCAATATCACCTTTCTTTCCACCCGGCAAACGGACCATCAGAGGAGTACGGAAAGATTCTTCATACATAAAACGTTTGTCAAACCAACCATGTTCCCCCCATATAGAAGCCCTGATCGGAAGTATAGACAATCATCGTATTCCCCATCAATCCATTTTCTTCCAGATATTTCAAGACACGCCCCACATTACGGTCTACAGAATGAATAACTCGCATATAATCATGCATATATTGCTGATATTTCCATTCCGCCAAGGCTTTACCCGTCAGTTTATCCTTTTTGAATCTGGCAATGATAGGATCATAGTGCTTATCCCAAGCAGCTTCTGTTCCGGGTTCAGAGCATTATACATATTTCTGCCCGCTTCTTCCAGTCCTGTCGTGGTATGGATCTCATTCTCCTTATCCGCCATTTTCAGGTCATACACCAAATCCATATCCTTTATAATACTCATTTCCTGCTTGGATGCAGAATTCTACCTTCATATTTATCATAGAAGTTTTCGGGCATCGGATAAATCACATCATCATACAAGTCAAGATCACAAAGATCGGGCATCCAGGTACGATGAGGAGCCTTATGATGAATAAAAAGACAGAATGGTTTACTCTTGTCCCGGATACTGTCCATCCAATTTATTGCTAAATCTGTCACAATATTGGTAGCATAACCTTCCCGTTGTACCCGTTCACCATTTTTAATAAATTTCGGATTATAATAATCTCCTTGTCCTATCAGGATGTCCCAATAATCGAATCCTGTAGGTTCAGATACCAGATGCCATTTACCGATCATAGCAGTCTGATAGCCATTAGCCTGAAGCAATTTCGGAAAAGTCTGCTGACTACCGTCAAATGTGGTGGTATTATCCGTAAATCCATTGGCATGACTATGTTTACCGGTCAGCATGCAGGCACGGCTGGGACCACTCAGAGAGTTTGCTACAAAGCTGTTTGTGAAACGGACACCCTCACTGGCTATCCGGTCAATATTGGGCGTCTGCATATAACGTTGGTCATAGGCACTGATCGTCTGATAAGAATGGTCGTCACACATGATATAGACTACATTCATCGTTTTTTTTACCTCTTCAGATTTCTTTTCTTTGCAGGAAGACAGCGATGACAACACCACTGCTCCCGTCAAAGAATATAATAACACAGGTGTTACTCTACTCATATCTTTTTTTATTAACATAATTCCTACCATCCAGGATTTTGTTCCCACATACCACCGGTCAAATCTCCTAACATACGTGTCTGAATGGGTAACAGATAGTCACGGTTGACATTAAATTTCCAACCCGATTCATATCCTGCGGGATTCGTAGGTATAATATAGCGCAACGGATCCCCGGGCTTGCCTGTCAGGAAAAGATTATTTCCCGAAGCTTGATCATAAATTAACTTATCACCATATACAGGATGGTTCTCAAGATTACTTCCCACAAAGAGCGCACCTTTCGGCCATTTGCCCACTATTAATTCGTCCGCAGCAGCCCAGCGCATGATATCTTCCTGACGGCGTCCTTCACAGGCTTTTTCAACCCGGCGTTCACGACGTACAGCCTGAATATACTTATCAAGATTGCGGAAACCATAATCAGCTTCCTGATTATACTCCCTGTCAAAATCCACCGGAGGCATACCTACACGGTCACGTAAAGGTTGCAAGGCATCAATAATTTTCTGCGCATTCCCCACACCATCCAGTTCAGCCAAAGCTTCTGCATAATTCAGCAGGATATCTGCATAACGGAACTGAATAGCCGGTGTGGCTCCCTTGAACTCGGCATCCAGACTGCCCGTATAATCAATTTGCACATGTTTTAATAAAGAATAACCAGTCATATTCTGATTATAGGATGAAGTACCAATCAATGGCGGTACAACATAATAAAGGAGCCTTGTCATCCGGACGTAATTGTCTGCCCCCGGCATACAAACAGTCTGTGACAAACGCGGATCACGCAAAGTCGGCTGCAATTCATTCCCGAACACCTTTTTCGCTTCAATCCGCTCATCACCAACAAACGGTTTACCATCAATTGTCAGATAATCATCCACTAATGAAGCCGTAACACCTACACTCCCTCCTCCTTGATTTAAGTAACGGTTTACATTATTACCAATCTGATCTCCATCATACTGTTTATACCAAAGTACTTCCGGATTACCCGATAAATCTGTAGTCTGAAACATCTGACGATAATCATCCAATTTGTTACCAGTATTATAAATGGCCCATACGCACGATCCATCACTTCTTTTGCAGCTGCAACAGCCTGATTAAAATAATCGCGAATTTTTTCATCGGTCACCGTAGAATCAAAAAACTTATCATTTTTCGCTTTATGGTATTTTTCCCAAGTTCCTTCAAACAAGGCCACTTCACTTTTCAAAGCACGCGCCACATCTTTATGAATCCGCATGGTAGCACTATTGTTCTGAGTATTGAGATACATCACCGCTTTATCCAGATCAGCCAAAATACTGTCGGCAATATCGTGCGGTTAGCACGAGGCAATTTCATTTCTTCCATATTAGGATCAAGCGGAGTGTTCACCCACGTCAGGCGCCCATAGCTGATAAACATCTGATAATAATACCATGCGCGGAAATAATAAGCCTCACCCACATACTGATTATAATCAGCAGATCCTTTTTCCACACAATTATCTAAATTACACAGCATAAAATTTAAATTACGGATAGCTGTATAATTTTGCAGTTTGACCGCACTACTCAATGTCGTTTCACCTGCCAAACGGGTACTAACCGAACTGGAAGCCATATTATCACTATGTGTATCTGCCCCGGCAATATATTGTCCACCACCGGCATCAAAACCTTGCGCACGCATTCCATCACCAAAGCTGACATAGTCATATTTATAATTACCTGTCTGATAGAATTGATCCAGATAATTTCTCATTTCCCCCGTACTTGCAAAAGGAATCGTCTAGACAATACCCCTTCAGGCATCTTATCCAAATCATAGCAACCGGTAAGACCTAACATCAAACCAGGCCCAAAAATATATTTCTTTTCTTCATAATATTCATCAAATTATAAGTTAACAACTAGACCAAAAGATATCACCTTGTTCATAGGATAGTTCTTTCCACCTTCAGCCGTGTAATCATTCTTGGTAAAGATAGCTTCCGGGTCAAACATTCCTTTCAAAGTGGTAAAAGTCAACAAATTCTCACCAGAGAAAAACACCTGCACTTTCTGTAAACCTACCTTTTTTGTCCATACGGCAGGGATATCATAACTCACTGTCAGATTTTTCAGACGACAATAAGCACCACTCTGGAGATAACGGTCACTAAGCGTCATTGTCTTATTACGGAAAGGAACCACTCCTCCTGCTGTATGAATATAAGGTTTTGGATAATAAGCCCCTGTATTTGTCTCACTCCAATAATCCAAATGCTCTTTAAACACCGTCACCTGCGCATAAGGTCCGCTTCCCCAAAATAAGCTCCCGTACCAGGATCCCAGTCCCGCTTAGCGACCCCTTGGAACATAGCGCTTACGGTTACACCTTTCCAGCTAATTGAACCGTTAATGGTATATTGATAACGAGGAGTGGTATTACCGATTACTGTCATATCACCCATATCATCCAAGGTATTAAGCCCATTATTGATTTTCTTATCCCCATTCAGGTCACGATATTTTACATCTCCCGGCGTCCAAGGTTTACCGCTTATAAAAGACAAATCATAGGTATTATTATACTCATCCGCCTCTGCCTGAGTCTGGATCAGTCCGTCCGCCCGATATCCCCAAATTTCACCAGCTTTCTTTCCTTTATACCAATTATCTTTAGGATTTGTTCTAGTCCCTTCATATTCAGTTACTTCAGCAGTAGCATCCGAAAGAGAACCGCCTATGCTATAGTCAATATCCTTTCCAATTTTTCCACGATAACTCAGCACCAATTCCCAACCACGGTTACGCATACGGGCATTATTGGTTTTAGGAGCGTCTGCACCAAAGAAATCCGGGAAATCCACCGTAGGTCCTAACATATCCTTCGTATCACGTTGAAAAACATCAAAAGAACCGGTCAACGAATTACCAAAGAAACCGAAATCCAAACCTATATTCTTACTCTCCACTTTTTCCCAAGTCGTATTCGGGTTGACTACGGCAGGGGCCTTAGTAAAGATGTGGCGTCCATCAGAGAATATATAATTTCCCAATTTATCATTCAAATCCATAGTAGCGGCAAAAGTATAAAGGGCCGCACCCGCCTGATTACCCAGTAATCCGTAAGAAGCACGAAGTTTCAAGTTGGAAACTACATCGGCTATTGGCATCATAAACTGTTCCCGGGTAATATTCCATCCTAAAGATGCAGATGGAAAGAAACCCCAACGATTACCTTTGGCAAAACGTGACGATCCATCATATCGTCCATTCAATTCAAGAAGATAACGTCCGTCATAATCATAATTCACACGTCCGAAAAAGCCACGGGTTGCCCAACCATTACGAGTATCGACTACCGTCTTATCACCGGTTCCCATACCTACATTAGGATTTGAAGTTGAATAAAGTCCGGTAATCGAGTTCTTCATATAACTATAGTCATTATTTTCTTCCTGATAACCTGCCATTACGGTAAAATTATGCTTGTCTCCCAAAGTAAAGAGATAATTCGAATATAAATTTATAGATTGGTAGCGAGTATGCGCATAATAACGGGTAAACTTGCCATCGGGTGATACACCCAACTCATCACGCACACCTTTCGAAGTACTCACCCCGTCAGCCCCATAAATTAACGGGCTCACGTTCAATGCCTCATATTCCAAATCCATCAATTTATATGTATAATCAAAAAAGATAAACCAGTTTTTCACAGGTTGGATATCTAAACCTGCCGTTAAACTAAAACGGTCACGTTGAGTATTTGTATACGTACCACTCTGCAAATAAGGAATCATAGTCAGTTCTGTAAAATGCCCATTCGGATCAATAGGAGCAACTGTAGGACGGAAACGTGCTAATGAATGATAAAAGCCTTCACTAAGCCCTCCGTCACCAAAAGGAGTATCCTCATCGGAATGCATAACTTCGTATTTACTTTTACCTTCATCCAATCGGTAATCTGAGAAGAAATATTAGCGGCAAAATTATAACGGCTGAAATCCATATCGGCATAACGGAGAATACCATCTTCCGAATAATAACCACCAGAAATATAATATTGTGCTTTTTTGCCACCCCCACTCAAGCTAAGATTATGATTTTGCTTGAATGCCCAATCCTTATAATGCAAATCGAAATAATTAGTATTTCCTACTCCTAATTCTGAATTTTCGAATGCCGGGTTCATATTAGAATTTTTAGGAAGCTCGAACCAAGGATCCACACTACTGGGATCTTTAATATATTGCTGTAATAAACCCATTTTTTCCTCACTATACAAACGAGGAGAACCTGCATTAATACATCCGGCATTCCAATACTGAGCAAATTCATAGGAATCAACCATATCAGGCAATACAGTCGGCGTACTCCAACCTACGTTTCCTTGGTAATTTACACGCATTTTACCTTCCTCACCTTTCTTGGTAGTGACCAAAATGACACCATACGCCGCACGTGCACCATAAATGGCACAAGCAGCAGCATCTTTCAATACAGAAATACTTTCAATATCATTCGGATTCACGTCCGAGAGACTCATTTCCACTCCATCAACCAAAATATAAGGATTCGCATTATTATCCAGATTGCCTTGTCCGCGCAAAGTCAATGTACCACTAGCTCCCGGACGGCCCGTATTTGAGTTGCTCACCAACAACCCCGGAACCATCCCTTGCAAACTCTGTGTGGCATCAGCTACCGGACGACGTTCCAATGCATCTCCTTTCACTGAAGACACAGATCCGGTAAGATTCACTTTTTTCTGTACGCCATAACCTATTACAACCAACTTCATCCAACGTTTCGGTATCCTCAGCCAATACAACACTGAAACTAGTCCTCCCATTAATAGGAAGAGTTTGTGTAGCATAACCAATGTAAGACACAACTAAACTTCCTTTGGAAGGAACATTAGAAAGCATAAAGTTACCATCCAAATCGGTTATTGTACCGTTTGAGGTTCCTTCAATTAAAACACTGGCCCCAATTACAGGCTCCTGACTGTTTTTGTCAATTACCTTACCACTGATAGATAAGGATTGGGCCAACACCTCCGATGAGAACAAAAACAGGATAGCTGTCACCAATCCAAGGATTGAAAGCAGTTTTGTTTTTTATTCATAATAAAAGAATTTAAGGGTTAATTAGATTAAATCTTTTGCAAATATAAACCTCCTCCCCTTGCCTGCACCTCTTTATTTGTCTAATTAATCTCTATATTTGTCTAGAATAGTCCTCATTATCTACCTCTTAGACAAAAAGAAGACCTGAATACTTCCGGATATACCTCATCACCGGAAGACATTCAGGCCTTCTTTCTATATGTTAAAAAAAAGATTATTTTGTTTCCATACTCATCGCTATTCCTTTTTCTAAGCCACGAAGCTCGGCAAGGCCACGCATACGTCCCAAACAAGAATAACCCGGATTTGTTTTCTTGTTCAAATCATCTATCATCTGATGGCCATGATCCGGACGCATAGGAATAGATATTCCACGACGTTGCTGCACTTTCAACAAGTTCTTAACTACATGATACATGTCCACATCACCCTCCAGATGATTTGCCTCATAAAAGTTCCCTTCAGCATCACGTTGGGTACTGCGCAAATGAACAAAATTGATACGGTCTCCCCAACGTTCCATGATACCCGGCAAATCATTCTGTGCAGATACGCCAAATGAACCACAGCACAGACAAAGTCCGTTTGACGGATTAGGTACAGCTTCCACCAACAGCTTGAAATCCGCTTCCGTACTCATAATGCGCGGCAAGCCCAGAATAGACATAGGCGGATCATCCGGATGAATAACCAGCTTTACTCCCATTTCATCGGCTACCGGACAAATTTCTTTCAAGAAGAAAATCAAATTATTGCGGAGCTTGTCCGCATCAATATCCTTGTAACGGTCCAGTTCTTTTTGGAATTGCTCCAATGTAAAACTTTCCTCCGAACCGGGCAATCCTGCAATCATATTTCGTGTCAGACGATGAATTTCTTCCTCATCCATTTGTGCCAGACGCGCTTTTGCCTTTTCTATCTCTTCGGCCGAGTATTCCTTTTCGGCTCCCGGACGTTTCAAGATGAACAGATCGAACGCTACAAAAGCAGCCCGCTCAAAACGCAATGCCTTGGAACCATCGGGCAACGTATATGCCAGGTCCGTACGGTCCAATCCAGTACAGGCATGAAGTTATAAGTCACAATATAGATACCACATGCTGCCAGATTGCGCAAACTCTGTTTATAGTTCTCGATATATCTCAGATAGTCTCCTGTCTGTGTCTTAACATGTTCGTGTACGGGCACGGACTCTACGACACTCCAAGTTAATCCTGCTTCTTCAATCAATTTCTTGCGCTTCATTATTTCCTCTACTGTCCATACTTCACCGTTGGGAATATGATGTAAGGCATTGACAATACCGGTTGCTCCGGCTTGTTTGATATCCCACAATGATACGGGATCATTCGGTCCGTACCAGCGCCATGTTTGCTCACATAAAATCATATCAAATAAAAAATTGAGAATTAAAAACTAAAGACTTGTTACATGGCAAATGCATTGAAACCACCATCTACTACGGCTACTGTACCGGTTACAAAGCTGCTGGCATCGCTGATGAGATACTGGATGGTTCCACACAGTTCCTCTGCTTTACCGAAACGTTTGAACGGAGTCTGGCGAATCACATCATTACCACGCTGAGTATATGTACCATCTTCGTTTGTCAACAAAGTACGGTTCTGTTCGGTCAGGAAGAATCCCGGAGCAATGGCATTCACGCGGATGCCTTCACCAAATTTCGTAGCCACTTCATTGGCCATGAACGCAGTGAAATTAGAGATTCCCGCTTTTGCAGCCGCATAACCACATACACGAGTCATCGGACGGAATGCCGCCATAGAAGAGAAATTCACAATAGCCCCTTTCTTCTGCTCCACCATCGGCTTCAAAAATACCTGTGTAGGCAGAACTGTTCCGGTAAGATTCAGATTAAGCACTTTTTGAAACTCATCGACCTTCAAATCAAAGAAATTTCCTGTAGGAGCAATCGTAGCACCCGGCATATTACCTCCTGCTGCATTCAGCAATGCATCTACACGACCATATGCTGCGAGAATATCTTTCAGATTCTGCTCCAATATAGCCTCATCCAACACATTGGTTACAAGAAACATGGCTTCCCCGCCTTTGGCCTTGATTTCGTTTACAATGGCATTTCCTACTTCTGCCTTACGGCTAATATAACAACCTTGGCACCTTCTTCTGCCAAAATGGGCGGCAATAGCCTTTCCCAAAACCCCTGTTCCACCGGTGATTACCACCACCTGGTCTTTTACACTAAACAAATTATTCATGATATTATTCTTTATGGTTTATACCTTTAACACTATCTCGCAAAACAATCAGGCTCTCCGGCCCCATATTAAACAAAAGATCGGCGATACTCAAATTCGGCAGAAAACCGTATTTGGCATCAAAAACTTGATAGTAAGGTTTAGGGCAAAAGTCAGCATCCGCTTCACGCCAGTCACGCTTCGGATGAATAATCTCACGAAAATCAACCTCGCCCGGAACAAATTCCATGCAATATTCCGTTGTTCCTTCCATACGGGGATGAATATCGATCAAATCGCATACTAAAGAACAAATTTCCTGATTATAATCCCACAAGAAGGCATATTTCTTTTCATAAAAGACGTGGAAATCATCAGCATAGTACTCAAAGAAAGGACTATTTCTATATGCAGCCACCAAAGCATTCCAATGTATATGACGCCAATTGCCATGATCCGAAATGCGGACATCCTTCATCAGGCATTTAGGTGTACCGCTTTTTTCTGTAGGGATAGTCAGCGCCAGCGGACCATCGGCTGCCGCAATGACACAACGGTTGCGATAAGTCTGTTTCACATAATTGTCATACTGTTCCACATAGGCCTTCTCACAGGCGAACAGTTTTGTATAATATTCCACCGGGGCCAGATAGCCGAACTTAAATATATCGTATTCTCCATTATTGCACTCGTTGAAAAATGCGCCCTTTTCTGGATGAAAACCAAATGCGCCAAGCTTTACCGATCAAATGGTCATCGGGCACCAAACCAAATAAACGTGAATCACACAAATTCACCGGATTATTGGATGCCATCCAGTAATAATTTTTATTAAATGTATAGGCTTCTACAGGTTTTCCCCCTACATACAGGGTATCTCCCCTGACAGAAGCCACTCTTCCTTCATGGCGAACAATAGTATTACACAACAAGGTCACATTCCAAGGATATACCTTGACAGGTTTCCCTTTTCCGGATCACAAAGGGATGGCTCTTGCTTATATCTTTATGATAGAGAGGAATCAAATCCACTTTCCTGCCAGTTTTTGTTTTAACAGGTAATATTCATAATGACTGAAGGTACGTATGTACTTCCCCTCGGCATATCCCACTAACCTGTTTCCCTGAATGTTCACTTGCTGCATGGCAGCCTGCATCGTTTCTTCTTCCGTATGAGAATAGACATACAAAGATTTACTATCCGGGCTCAACACTTGTTCGTCAGTCACCCACAGTTCATCATTCAACATCAACGTATCTCCGGGTATTCCTACCACACGACTTATAAACACCTCCCGGTTGCCCACCGACGTTTGAGGAAACCGTGGATTAGGGTTGTTGAACAACACAATATCCCCCTTCCCGGCAGTTTTTCCCAACCATCGCCAGATAGAAAAAGGCACACGAAACCCATAACTCCACTTATTCACCAGAACCCTTTCCCCTTGATAAAGGCTATTCTCCATACCGGTAGAGGGAATGGTGCAGGAGGTGAAAGCAAATGTCTTTACCAACAGTACCAGAATGATAGCAGTAAGCATTGCTTTTATCCATACAGGAATACAGGGTATGCGCAACTTATTTAATATTATCTACAAAGGTAAACAATCGGTTCCAACGTATTTTCCATCCAGCCAGCCACGGTCATTATCCAATGACAACCAGATAAAGATGGGTTTTCCCACCACATGATCTTCGGGAACAAATCCCCAAAAACGGGAGTCAGCCGAATTATGACGGTTATCTCCCATCATCCAGTAATAATCCATCTTGAAAGTATACTCATCGGTTTCCTTGCCGTTAATATAAATCTTTCCATCTTTCACTGCCAGTTCATTACCCTCGTAAGCATGAATAGGGCGCTCATAAACAGGAAGATTCTCTAGCGTGAGTTTCACCGTCTCTCCCTTTTTGGGAATCCATACAGGTCCGTAGTTATCCGTAGTCCAGTTCTTATACATATTCAGCGGGTATAAGCCTCCCGCATCATCAGCCGGTGTATTCTCAATGCTGACAACAATATCCTTACGCGCCAACAAACCTGCTTTCGCTTTTTCTGTCAGAGGCATATTATAAACAGAAGCATCCGTATAATACATCATCATATCCTCCTTGCTGATACCCAGTTCATGAGCCAGGTCATCGGGAATAGGACGCTTGGTTTTCACCAGATAACGATACTGCACATTATCAGGCTCTTTATTAGCTTTACCATCCAAATAAATAATACGATCCTTTATCTCCAACGTTTGTCCGGGCAAACCCACACATCGCTTCACATAGTTCTCACGGCGGTCTACCGGACGGCTTATTATCTCACCGAAATTCTGTGGATTCTCTTTCAGATACTCCCGTCCCAACTGATAATAATAATCATAGACCACCCGTTGCTGCTCCGGAGTCATGGAAGCCAAATCCACCGGTTTTGCCAGCTCCTTGCCTGCTCCATAACTCAGACGATAAACATCATCATTAGGCACACCAGTGCAACTGTATCTCCGGCCGGAAAGTTAAAGACAACGATATCATTCAACTGTACGTCCCCCAAACCTTTCACCCGTTTATAATCCCATTGTGGATGCTCAAGGTATGATTTACAATTAAAAAACGGCAATGTGTGTTGCGCCAACGGCATGTGCAGCGGAGTCTGGGGCACACGGGGCCCATAACTCATTTTGCTCACAAACAGATAATCACCCGTCAGCAATGATTTTTCCAGCGAGGAAGAAGGAATCACATAGTTCTGGAAGAAATAGAGGTTGACAAAGTATACTGCCACCAGTGCGAATACAATAGCATCCACCCATCCCATGACGGTCACTACATGACGGTTCTTGGACTTTCTCCACCAAGTCCATGGAATCTTCTTTGTGATATACGCATCGAAGATAAACGGTACAACCACCAATCCCAGCCAGCTTCTCAACCAAACAAGAAATATCAGGTAAAGCGCCAGAACAACGGCAAACTTAATCCACTGTGTACGTGTTGCTTTTATCATATCTTAAAACTGAAATAAATCACTCATTCCTAATAATCCTTCATGCCTGGATGTATATTCCGCCGCCAAAACAGCTCCCAAGGCAAACCCCTTCCGATTCTTGGCATCATGGGTAATTGAGATGCTATCCGCCTCAGAGTCATAGCGGATAGTATGAATACCAAACACCTCCCTTCACGGATGGAATTTACAGGAAACTCATTCTCGCACATTCCGATGTTCCCGACACGGTTCCATCCGGTGCCACCATGGTCCCTTTCACCCATTTACTCTTGCGGTTCATATTTTCCAGAATCCCTTCGGCCAGCGTGATGGCTGTTCCGCTGGGCGCATCCAGTTTATGAATATGATGAGTTTCGGTCATAGAAACCTCGTAAGCGGGAAAGTTATTCATTATTTTTGCCAAGTATTTATTTACAGCAGAGAAAATAGCGACCCCCAGACTGAAGTTAGACGACCAGAACAAGGTCTTTCCACCTTTCGTGCATAATTCTTTCACCTCATCACCATGTTTGTCCATCCATCCGGTACTGCCCGATACCAATTTGACACCGGCAGCAAAAGTTTTCATATAGTTGTCATATGCCACCATCGGGTTAGTAAACTCAATAGCCACATCTGCTGATTTAAATGCTTCCGAATTAAAATCATCTTGATTATCAACATCTATAATACTCACAATCTCATGTCCGCGGGCAACTGCAACCTTTTCAATCTCCTTGCCCATCTTTCCATATCCTATTAATGCTATTTTCATAATTACGAATGTTATTTCAGCCACAAAGATAGCGTTTTTCGTTGTAAACCATTACATTTGCCAAACATTTACACCTCATTAACATGGAACAACTATTACACTATGTATGGAAACATAAAATATTTTCTCTCAAAGAACTGAAAACAACAACCGGCCAACAAGTGGAAGTTATAGATACGGGACTGGCGAATACCGACACCGGTCCCGGTTTTTTTAATGCCAAGCTCAAGCTGGACGGTGTACTTTGGATAGGTAATATCGAGATACATGAAAGATCTTCAGACTGGTTCAAACACGGACATCATGCAGATGCCGGTTACAACTCTGTCATTCTGCATATAGCCTCCGAAATAGATATGGAAATCAGCAGGAGCAATGGAGAAAGAATCCCCCAAATACAACTCATCTGCCCGGAAGCGGTCCGCACCAACTACAAGGAACTGTTGGAAACAGCCAGCTACCCTCCTTGTTACCGCACTCTATCCTTCGCTCTCCCTTTCACCGCCCACTCATGGATGTCCGCCTTACAGATGGAAAGATTCGAGCAAAAGCGACCTTATTGAACGAACGGTTAAAAACGTTGTCAAGGCAATTGGGAAGACGCTTTTTTTTATCACACTGGCACGTAATTTCGGTTTCGGGCTGAACGGAGACGCTTTCGAAACCTGGGCTCATCAGCTTCCCCTTCCGGGCGGTAGACAAACATCGGAACGACCTTTTCCAGATAGAAGCCATCTTCTTTGGACAAGCCGGCATTCTGGAATATTCTGATGGAGACGGATACTATCTCCGGCTAAAAAAAGAATACATCTATCTACAGCATAAATTCGAACTTATCCCGATGAATACTTCCCTATGGCGTTTTCTCCGGCTACGTCCTACTAATTTTCCGCATATACGGATTGCACAGTTGGCATGTCTTTATCATCGTGCCTACGGACTACTCTCTCGCATCATGGAAACGGAGACACTACAAGGTGTCAGAGATATTCTGAAAGGAGGAACTTCAGAATACTGGCTCACTCATTATACATTTGGCGGTTCTTCCCCTTCCCGTCCGAAGACTCTAAGTAACACCTCACTGGATTTACTCATTATCAACACGGTAGTGACATTTCTCTATGCTTACGGACTGCATAAAGGAAATCCTGTACTTTGTGCACGTGCCGGCAGTTTTCTGGAAGAATTGAAAGCGGAGAACAATTATATCACCCGCATGTGGGAACAATGCGGAATGAAAACTTCCAATGCCGCCGACAGCCAAGCTTTGATACAATTAAAGAAAGAATATTGCGATAAGAAAAAATGCCTGTATTGCCGGATAGGGTACGAATATCTGAAAAGAAAATAGAAAAGGGGGACTGAAGTCTTGAACTTCAGCCCCACCTGTTCTTATAATTTTCTGAATAACGACATCACTTTGACAAGCTTTTTACAATAGTGGAAACTATCTTTGAAGAACTTTTCCGACTATCCTTACTCAACTTATCTTTACTTTCCAAATTCATGCTGGTAAAATAGTTATTACCTCGGGTTACTTCCTTCTGATTCTTATCAAACAAAGAATAACTGGTGATATGAAAACAAAGTAACGCAAAAGGCTTTTCCTGCCATTTCAAATAATGCTGATTCAAAAATAATACATAATCCGAATCAGTATCCTTTATCAGCTGTTCATACCGATTATCATCCACCTGACTAAGATCCGCATACCTCTCCTCTTCTTCACCTTCCAGTCTGATTTATCCAACAAACTGCTGATGGCCGCCGCCTTTTCCGGAGTAACGAACTGGTATTTCTTATTCTTATTGGATGCAATAATATTCTTTGCTATAATCTGATTATAAGTATAATCTATGCTATCAGTCGGTATTCCAGTTTCCTCAGTAATCATACTGCCGGGAAAATAGTTGGATTCCACATTGTCGTGAAGTCCTATAACAAGAACCTTTACCAGATTGTTATTAGCCTTGTTAGCACCTTCTTCGTCAGCAGGCGATGCACATACAGAACCTGTCACCCATAATACCAATCCCAAAGCCAATGAGATTTTCTTTAATAAACCAGCTTTCATATTATCCTTTTTTAAATTACAGTGCAAATGTATTGTGTTCCTATTACATCCCTATTTGAAAGGAATTACATTTTTATTAAGAATCTCCTCCATCTTTCCGAATCAGCTTTTCAGTTTCCAATGGATAATCAGTAGTTATATAATCCACCTGCTGGTCAATCATCTTCTGAACCATCTCCATATCATTGACTGTCCACACATTCACCTTCATACCCAACTGATGTGCTTCAGCAATCCATTCCGGTTTCTCAGCCAATACCTTGATATAATAATCAATACCATTAATTCCTTTCGCCTTCAGGTCTTTAGGAGCCACATCACTTTTCAGATAAGCTATTTCCGAATCCGGAGTCAGTTTCACCAACTGTTCGCAAATGTTCATGCTGAATGAAATATATTCCACCTGTTTCTCCATTCGCATCTTTTTCACTTTATCTACAATGATTCTTACCGCTTCATTTTCCGCTTCTTCGGTTCTGTGAGGCTTGATTTCCAATATCAGCTGAGTACCAGTCAGTTTCTTACCCGCTACCAGATAATCATCCAAAGTGGACAACTTCTCGCCGTTACTCAATTTCAAATCTTTCAATTCAGCAAAAGGAGTATCAAAAATGCAAATTCCCTGAATGCTATCGTCATGATTGACTACGATTTCCTTGTCCTTCGTCAGTTGTACGTCGAACTCCGAACCATACACCTTTGCCTCTGCAGCCTTTGTCAAAGAAGCAATAGAGTTTTGGGCAGAACCTTCACATTTCCAATATCCGCGGTGGGCAATCACTTTGGTCTGGGCAGTCCCGGTCAAAGTAACAGCACACATGGCAAAAGCATCATTAGTTTACTTAGTTTCATCTTTATTTCTTATTTAATCATTATCTATTAGAATCCATATCTCAAACCTATCTGAACCTGAAAAGGAGTACCGTTCAGACTGGATACACCTGTGTTGGCATTTACATTATAAGTATATTGTTTGGCATCTTTGTCAAATCCCTTGATACTATAAATTTTCTGTGTTCCCAGATTATGACCGGCTCCCCAATCTTTATTCAACATATTGGCCACATTGAAAATATCAACAGACACTTCCAGATTCTGCTTTTTGTAAGTCTTGAATTTCTTGGCCAGACGAAGATCTAAAGTGCCATAGAAACCATTGACCCCTCCATTACGTTCGGCCACTTTCCCAAAACTCTTACGAATATAATCTTTCACACTCTTTTCCGCATCCGGATTGTTCAATATAGAATTAATACCTTCACGAATATAATCAGGAGTAGCGCTGCTATTCGGATCATATACATAGGCCAGGTCATTACTATCCACAAAGTCACCGTTCACATTTCCATTCACAATCATGGAATAACGTGTTCCCCCGATGCCGGAAAAGCGAGCACCTACGGTAATGCCCCAGAAAGTAGGCGCCGAACCATAAACCACCAGTTTATGACGGAACTGATTGTTGGAGTAAGTCATTTTGCTTAAATCACGGGGATCGTCAACCACCATTTGGGAAAGAGTAGCGGAATTAGCCACATTACCATTATAGGAAGTATTGTCTTTTGTATCGTTCCAAGTATAGCTGAAAGAAAGTTCTCCGTCTTTATAGTAACGCCATGTTCCATCTACGGTGAAAGCGAACTGATTTACTTTTCCCTCGCTGACCAATTCGAGCACACGCCCTACTTTGGTACTTTTACGTCCTTCCATCCAATCAAGAGTACCATCTTTTCCTATAGTAGAAGCAGGTACATAAATACCCCGGTTCCCTTCTGCAGAAAGACGAAAATAAGGATCATCCACCATGTTCCGGTCTATATACATATAGTTGTTACGTCCCAAAGTCATATATCCGCTGACACTCATTTTCAAACGGTCACTGAAGAAGTGAGTGTATGATATATTCGCCTTATAAACCACGGGAACCTTGGCATCCTTGCTATTCATATTGATCGTAGGTACAGCCTTGTCCGCATAGTTGGGATTATTCAGCAAATCAATACCCGGAGCCGTGGAAGGATCTTTCCGATACCCTATAAAATCGGGAGTGGGAACTATATCCGGTTCTTCTTCCGTATTCTTGATATCAACCGACATCACTTTCGTACCATCAAATACCATATTATTAATCATGGCATAGTTGTTGATATCAGATGCAAAGATTCCCCCGCCAATACGAAGAATATCCGTGTGCTTGTCATTAAAGTCCCAAGTAATCTGGACACGAGGCTGAATCTGGAAAGTAGAGAGTCCATTGTCTGTACGCAGTCCCAATTCAATCATACACCAGTTGGCTGAAATTACCTTTATTGAAATAAGTGGCATTATCCAAACGTAAGCCTGCCATTCAGCTCGAATCCTGTGAACAGTTTAGTCTGCAACTGGGCATAGATACCTGCATTCAATATATTTTGGCGTACACGCTGATTATTTTGGTCAGGATCCAAATACACTTCACGTACATAACGAGAAGGCTTCAATGCCTCGAAATTATCCAGTCCGGTAAAATAAAACGCCCGTTGGCCTCACTACCGTAACGAGAATTCAGATTCGTGTACATCAAATCAAAACCATATGTATAGTTTACCTTATTGGTATTATAATAATAATTATCTACCAACTGAAGTACGTGATTATAGAAATTCTCGGGGCTATAACGCTGACCACCCAGCTGAATGGTAGTAGTCGCCGTGTTTCCATCTATTTCCGATTCTACACGTTGCACAATGGCACGTGGAATATTATCAGCCGGCAATTCACTGCCCGGCATGGATTTTTCCAATGTATAAAGATGTTGCAACTTCAGTTCGTTGGTACTGCGTGGTCCCAGTACAGAACGTAAAGTCAGTAAAGCGCTGTTGTTCAACGAATGTACATCACCATACACTTCATAAAGATTGATAGCACTATTGTCGCTCAAGCCCATATTGTTATTGTCATTCACAAAATTATCAGTAAACGATAACAGGTTTGTAGCATTAATCTGCCAGTCCAGACGAGCAAATACCGCATCGGTATTCTGTTTTTTATCAAAAGACCCGAACTGAGGATGGTCCGACACTCCATATTTATTGCGGGCTATTTCCAGAAAGCGGTCTCTGGTTTCCGTAGTCAAATTATAACGCTTTTCATCGGCAGCATTATGAATATCGGCAATATACAACGGACGTGAATCAGCCTGATGATCCCAAGAAATAAAGAAGTGGGCACGGTCTTTCACCAATGCACCGCCCAATGAGGCTCCAAACTGGTAAGTAGAGAAATCATTCGAGCGCTTGTTGCCGCGGATATCATATTTGCTGGACAACCAGTCGGAACGCAGATAAGTGAAAGCGCTACCTGTCAATTGGTTGGTTCCCGATTTGGTCACCGTACTAATAGTACCTCCTCCGGCACGACCGTTAGTCACATCATATTCATTCGTCACGACTTTGAACTCACGGATAGCCTCCATCGAAATGGCGTATGGCACACCGTTGCGACTGGTTGTACTACCTCCCGAAGTAGGCCCTTGGCACTCATGCCATCAATGGTATAATTAGTAGAAGAAGCCAACTGTCCGGACAGGCTGGAACCTGTACTCAATGGTGACAGGTCAATGAGCGAAGTAAAGTTACGCCCGTTCACCGGCAGTTTGTTCAGATCATTGGCCGTCACCGAAGTAGCGGCCCCCGTAGTGGCGATAGAATTCTTCAATGAATTAGCCACCACCTGTACAGCCTCCATCACGACACTTTCCTCCTTTAACTGGAAATCCAGACGGAGCACATCACCTTGGTTCAGCGTATATCCTGTCTTTTTCTGATCACCATAGCCTACATAGCTGACGGTGACAGAGTAAGGTGAACCCAAAGGGAGTTGCTTCACAATGTACTCTCCCGTCTCGTTGGTGATAGAACCGGCACTGAAACCGGTCGATTCGTTCTTTACCAACACTGTGGCTCCGATAACCCCCTCTCCGGTTTCGTCAGTCACAATACCTTTTACAATCGCCCGGTAATCCTGTGCGGAAACATAGCCCGCAACGAATAGCGACAAGCATAATAACAACAAAAATCTCTTTGACTCAATAAGAATTTTCATGTTCAAATGATTGATAGCAGTTTAACAATAATACCTATTTTCATTAAATTTAATTTGCAAGTGCAAAAGAATGCTGAATGGATTACGAACAAATTGCTACAAAGTGACAATGCTGTTCAAAGACAAGGAGATAAAAAAAGTGTGTGGATATGCCCTGCACATCCACACACCATCTATGCTTTTATTACAAAAGAATTACGCTTAAAACGCCTTCTTGTAAGTTCCAGAATAATTTCTTCCGTCACTTCACGAGGATTGCCCGGCGTACACACATCGGCAATAGCCGAAGCGGCCAGACGAGGCAAGTCTTCTTCCTTAATACCCAGTTCAGACAAATGCTGAGGGATACCTACCTTGACAGACAATGCCTTCACCGCCTCAACAGCCGCCTTCGCAGCCTCTTCCTGCTCATGCCATCCTTGTACACATTCATCGCCTTGGCGATATCTACATATTTGGGCAAAGCAGCCGGAGCATTGAATTCCATAATGACAGGCAGCAACAGTGCATTAGCCACACCGTGAGGAATATCGAAGATAGCTCCCAACGGATGAGCCATACCGTGAACCACGCCCAAGCCTACATTAGAGAATGCCATACCTGCAATGTACTGTGCCACGGCCATGCCGTTACGAGCTTCCGCATTGGTAGGCTCGAAAACAGCAGTTTCCAGATAACGGGCAATCATTTCGATCGCCTTGATCTCAAACATATCGCTCATTTCCCAAGCACCTTTGGTTATCAACCCTTCGATGGCGTGGTCAGTGCGTCCAAACCGGTAGAAGCAGTCAGCCTTTAGGTAAAGTGTACATCAGTTCCGCATCCACAATAGCAATGGCGGGGATATCGTCGGATCTACACAAACCATCTTCTTATGGTTTTCCTCATCCGTGATGACATAGTTGATAGTCACCTCGGCGGCAGTACCGGCGGTAGTGGGCAGTGCAATGATAGGCACTGACTTTTTCTTTGTAGGAGCCACACCTTCCAGTGACACCACATCACTGAAGTCAGGATTATTAGTGATGATACCAATCGCTTTCGAAGTATCGATAGACGAACCGCCGCCGATAGCCAGAATAAAGTCCGCTCCTGATTTTGCAAAAGCTTCAACTCCTGCCTTTACATTACTTACGGTAGGATTCGGTTTGATTTCACTGAATATTTCGTATGGAATACCTGCATTCTCCAATACTTTCAACACTTTATCAGCCACACCGAATTTAATCAAATCCTTGTCTGTAGCAACAAATGCCTTATGCAAGCCCAAACGTTTAATCTCTTGTGGAAGCACTTCACGCGCACCCGGGCCGAAGTAAGATACTTCGTTTAATACGAATCTGTTAATCATAGTTTTTTTTAATTATGTAGTTTGGTTGCAAACTTAGTACAAATTCTTGAGAAAACGGCTCTTTAAAAAGATTCTTATAGTATGTTTTTTGGCATTCATATACCCCGCCTTCAGACCATTCAGTGTGGTTAACACACTGTCACACAAGAAATAAGACTGACAGAAGCCCCTTCAGCCTCCCGTCAGCCCTCTCAGCCGGCCTGATGGACGGGAATTATGCCGCCAGCACCACCTTATACAGATTACCTTTCTCCGTATGCATCCGTTCCGCCCCCATGGCGCTCATCATCTTGCCGAAACGCACCACCGTCATGCCGCGCATAGCGGCAGGATAACGGCTCTGCAAAATGGTGAAAATGACCGAAGCCGAATAGAGTTTGAACTCCTCTCCTGCTTCGGGCAGACGGAAGCAACGGTAGAACACCTCCTGCTCTACGGGCATGGCATAGAACTCGCGGTTGCGCAATTGCAGTTCCGCTTCCTCTTCGGCCGAAAACCAATAACGCTCGCCGCCGTCCAGCTCCGCCTTCAATTGGGCAAACAATTGCTTGTGCTCCAGTGGCGTGCAGTCTATTTTCTCTTTCACCTCGGCACAAAGATAACGGCGCTGCCCGTGGGGTCGGTCAGCAAGTCCTTATGATTACTGGTTCCTATAAACGAGGCCATACGGGGCAGGTGACTGTAGGATGAACGGTGAGACTTACGGAAATCCAACTTCTTCATCTGCATCAGTGTCTTGAGCAACGGCAGTTTTTGAGGAGAAAGACGGTCATACTCATCCAGATTAATCAGCCCGAACTGCGCCAGTTTCTGTTCACAGCCCGACTGGCCCGTCAACTCAAAACTGTCCGTGTAATAATCCCGCAACCCATCGGGCATCAATAACTGACAAAAAGTAGATTTACACTTGCCCTGCATACGGCTCACCAACATAGGGGCCACTGCATTGGCGCAACGGTCCATGCGTCCTGACCACTGGGCGGCCATTCCCAGCATCCAGCGGTGAAAGCCGTTTATCCAGAAAGTTTTCTTCGAGATGCGCTGCGCCAGCGGAGTGATACGGTCCACTCCGTCCCATTGGGGCAGTGTATCCATATAAGTAAGGAAAGGGTGATAATCTTCCAAGCGTTCCGAATGGAGCAGGCGGCTCACATCTTTATCCCAGCAATTGATGCGATGACGGTGCGCTTCCAGGCACAAGGTGTTCAAGGTACGCTGAGTCACTATCTTATAAGGTGTGTCCGTCCCTTGCCCCTTCGCGCAATATTCGGGCTGTTCCGTCAACACGTTGAAACGGAACTCATAGTGTTTCCACAAGTAGTTCTCCAGACGGTCTTGTACTTCCCGGTTATCCGCAGCCTGTTCTTTTTCCCTTTTATCCGAAGAAGGGCCTGCCTGTTTCGCCGTTGCAGTTTCACCGTTCCATAACTTGCACCATTCCATCACCTTCCGAATCATTTCTTTCATCATGATTTTATTGTTTTTTTAGTTGTTGTTCCCACAAAGATAGCACATTGAAAAGCCTTTGTCAAGGGCTTTCCGGCCTTTCGGGATGAAAAGTGACTAAGCGTAAACATCCTTATGTAAAAGGGATTTCATCAGGACAAGTTTGTGTTTTCGTCTTGAAGAATCAATCGTCTCACTTGGGTGATGAAGTTTCATCACTAAAGTGGTACAAGTTCATCACTAGAGTGATAAGGTTTCATCACTTTAGTGAAACGATAAACTTATCAGGAAGTAACTGGATACATAACAAGGAAGATAAAAGATATGCTCCAAGAAAAGACAGATAAGTATTTCTTAAAATACAGGTATGACGAACACACCTCTCATCTAACAGGTAAGAACAAAATATGGGCTGGAAGTAACTGACAGGAAACTGAAGGTTCTCCTATCAGGATACTTCCCTATTTTACAAGTAGTTAGACCGGCTGAATGAACTGAAGAAGCACTCCGGTTTTCATGTATTGAAGCCCCTTTTCCGTCATTACAGCTGGTTCACCGCCGTCAAATACTTATCCATCGTTGTAGCCTTCTTTATTGCTTTCTTTATCTTCCGGTCCGCATCGGGCAGCAGGTATTCCCAATAAGGCTTCATTTTACTCAGCAATTGCGCCTCTCCCTGTAAATGGGCTTCATAATATTGAAGAAGGCGTGCGTGAAGCGCCTTCACCTTTTCATGCAATTTATCGGGAGAAAAAGAGGTTCCGTTTACATATTCCCAAGCCAATGCAGGATTGGCCAGCAACCCGCGTCCCAGCATAACGCCCTCCAGGCAGGGAAATTTCTCTTCCACTTTCCGGATATCCTCCACCGTCAGTAAATCGCCGTTATATACCAACGGATGCGCGCACTCCTCATAGAAAGCGGTGAACGCAGCCAAGTCCACCTCTCCTTTGTACTGTTGCTTCCCGATACGGGGATGCAGAACGATCCGCCGCAAGGGGGCAGCGTTCAGCAAAGGCAACAACGGCCGCCATTCATCCGCACTCTCCCATCCCAATCTCATCTTAACCGAAAAACTCAGTTCAGGATAATGTGTCAACTCTTTCAATAAAGCTTCTACCTCGGCAGGATAAGGCAATATGCCGGAGCCTTGTGCTTTCTTGCAACCAGCGGAAAAGGACACCCCATATTAAAATCCGCTTCCTTATATCCTTTCTCTGTAAACAAAGCGGCCAACCGTTCCAGCTCGACAGGAGTGGACGCGATGAGCTGAGGCACTACATGGGAAACCGTATTGTTTTCGGGAGCAATGTCCCGTACATCCCTGTTACGGAATCCTCCTCTCTCTATTCGTACAAAAGGAGTATAATACGCATCTATTCCACCAAAAACTTCCTCATGAAAGTTTCTCCAGGGAGCTTCCGTAAAACCTTGTAAAGGCGCAGCATATAGTTTCATTCACTTCTTTTTTTTAGTTTAGATGCAAAGTAACACATTTTTCTTATACCTTTGCTTTATGGAAAAGTATATTTATGAACTGAAGATGAAGGTACGCGATTATGAATGCGACCTGCAGGGTATTGTGAACAATGCCAACTATCAACATTATCTGGAACATACACGCCATGAGTTTCTCACATCCGTAGGTATCAGCTTCGCCCGTCTGCACGAGGAAGGAGTGGACCCGGTAGTGGCACGGCTCACCATGGCGTTCAAAACTCCGCTGCGCAGCGGTGACGAATTCGTTTCTAAACTCTATCTGAAAAAAGAAGGTATTAAATATGTGTTCTATCAGACATTTTCCGTCTGCCCGACATGAAAGTGACTGTCAAGGCCACTGTAGAATCAGTATGCGTGGTAAACGGCAGATTAGGGGACAGCGCTCTATTTGACGAGACTTTCGCCCCTACTTGAGCGAATGACACAAGACGAACAAATTTGCAGCCTGGCCCTGACCCGGATACCGGGATTGGGACTGACAGGCGCATTCAGACTGGTGAGCAGTCTGGGAAGCGCCACCCGTGTTTTCGAACACCGCAAAGAGCTGTCACAATTGGTCCCCGGAGTAAGCGAAAAGATCATTACTGCGTTGAATAACTCCGAAGCTTTCCGGCGTGCAGAGCAGGAATTAACTTTCTGTGAGAAAAATCATATCCGCTGCCTCACCTTAAATGATGAAGGTTATCCCAGCCGTTTGCGTGAATGTGATGATGCTCCGCTAGCTTTATTTTATCGGGGAAATGCCGATCTGAACACGCTGCATATTATTAATATAGTAGGAACCCGTCATGCCACCCTTATGCAGGATATCTGCACCCGTTTCCTTGCCGACCTGTCGGCACTGTACCCGGACACCTTGATAGTAAGCGGACTGGCATACGGCATTGATATCCATGCACATCGCGCCGCCCTGCAGAATCATTTCAAGACCATAGGCGTGCTGGCACACGGACTGGACCGCATTTATCCTGCCGAACATCGGAAGACAGCCGTCAGCATGTTGGAACAGGGAGGTTTGCTGACCGAATTTACAAGCGGAACCAACCCCGACAGGCAAAATTTCGTGAAACGAAACCGCATTGTAGCAGGTATGAGTGACGCCACCGTCGTTATCGAGTCCGCCGCCAAAGGGGGAGCCCTCATCACCGCCGAACTGGCGGAAAGTTATCACCGGGACTGTTTTGCCTTTCCGGGACGATGCAATGATGAATATTCCATAGGCTGCAACAATCTGATAAGGAAAAACCAGGCAGTGCTTATCACATCGGCCGAGGATTTAGTGAAGGGTATGGGATGGGAAAGCAGCCCCAAAACTGAGAAAACAGTACAACGGGAATTGTTCCCTGATTTAAGCGAGGAAGAAGAACGAATAGTAAAACGACTCGGCAAAATGCCGGAAGGATTACAAATCAACACAATTGGTGATAGACACCAACATACCTGTAAACCGAATGAGTGCATTACTGTTTGAATTAGAAATGAAAGGGGTGATACGAGCACTGGCAGGAGGAGTGTACCGATTAATAATGTAACCATGTATCAATATACTCATGTACTCATTGACATACGGTAGCTGTATTGTGAACGGACACATGAGTATATTGATACATGGTCATTGCACTCCTAATTCGGCAAAGCCCATCGGACTCTCGTTTTCCACCATCCTCACTGCTTTCAGCAATACATATCTAGCCGTTACCGGAGTGAAATAAACCGATTGGAGAATCGGATTATTCTTGATATTCGAGAATTCCCCGCTGCTCACCACTTGATTCACAGCATTGGCCTCCATACCCACTGAAATCTCATAAGCAGCTATCAGTCCTTTGTTATACTCGCTCTGATCGGTAGATAATGGAAGGAAGAAACAGTCTGTTCCGTACCTAAATCTATCAAAAGCGTATTGCCATCCACAAAGCAAGTCGTGGCGGCATCTTTATCCGCACATTTTCCGGCTTCCGCCTCATCTACCTGCGGCAATGTAAACGGATACGTTTTCAGTTCTTCCGCTTTCGCAGTAAACACATCCGGGGTTTCTCCTGCATAATAAGCCTCTATATTATTGATACACAAGCAAGCACGTGATTCCGTAAAATTTATACGAAGTTTGTCCGTAGTGACTGTTTCAAAACGAAGCAAACGTTTATAACCGATTGTGGTTGTCTCTTCATTCAGCTTCACAGGCAGCCACTCCCCTTCTTTATTATATTCCACCACAAAGGATTGTACACGCTGCCCCAGCGGAATATATTCCTGCAACAGCATACGGTTCACCTTTTGCGGAGCCGGCCATTCAAACTCGATGACAGCCGATGTGACACTATCCTCCGTAGCCCAATATGTATCATATTCTCCATCCGTCACCGCCTTTGCAGTATATTTTCCACCCCGTTCATTGGAAACCATCGGAAGAACACCTTTCAACAGATTGTTTGCCAGCTGTTTCTGAACATTCTTATAAAAGTCAACCGCATTCGCCGAATCTACCGGATGAATCAGCCCATCCCGGTTTACAGGGAAATTGAGCAACAAAGTCGCATTGTGCCCCACACTGCGGTAATAAAGATCTGTCAATTGCTCCACCGTCTTCACCCTGTCATCTTCCTCCGGATGATAAAACCAGCCCGGACGGATAGACACATCACACTCGGCAGCCGTCCACTGATTGCCGTCTGCATGACCGTATTGCAGTTCCCTGTATTTAGGATATCCCGGATAAACCTCTCCGGCACGCAGGAAAGACCAGTTTGTAGCTCCGGCAAAGCCATTCTCGTTACCTACCCAACGGCATCCGGTCCGCCATCCGAGAAGACAACGGCCTGCGGCTGATATTTGTCGATCATCTCGTATGCACGCGCATAATCATAATAATTTTTCCGGTCTATGGTACGGGAGTCTTTGGCTCCGCCATACCAGCCATCCCCTCCATTAGCCCCATCAAACCAAATTTCGAACACCGGACCGTAATGGGTCAGCAATTCGTGTAACTGTTGATAGAAATAATCCACATATTCCGGAGTTCCATAATTGGCCTGATGCCTGTCCCACGGTGAGAGATAGACAGCGAATTTTATACCATACTTTTTACAAGCCTCCGAAAGGTCACGTACGATATCTCCTTTTCCATCCTTATAAGGTGTGTTACGGATACAATATTCGGTCAGCCCCGTAGGCCACAGACAAAACCCGTCATGGTGTTTTGCCGTAAGGATAACTCCTTTCATCCCTGCCGCCACAAAAGTTTTCACCCATTGCTCGCAGTCCAGTTTAACCGGATTAAACGTGGCAGGGGCAGAATCTCCATAACCCCATTCGCGGTCATTAAAAGTATTCAGTCCGAAATGCACGAAAGCATAAGTTTCCATTTTCTGCCAGTCCACCTGCTTTTTCTCGGGAACAGGAAGAACAGGCTCAGGAGCGTTTACCACCGGGGCGCAAGCATTCAGCAATGCGACAGCAGCCCCCAAGCATAAAAGGTTTGTGTGTCTTTTCATGTAGATTGTTAGTTAGTTTACATTGACACAAAGATAACATAAAATCCATTGGATGAAAACAAGAAACAGAATATTTTAAAAATACAACGGCATTAAGGAGCTGATGATTAGGAGAATGGAAAGAAACAGAACGTAACTAAAAAAAGAAAGGAGCAACGCCTTTGCTCCAACCTTTGTTAACCTTTAAATC
>ENA-OQIM01000036-OQIM01000036.1-human-gut-metagenome-genome-assembly--contig:-NODE-36-length-35849-cov-1.605929_pt1 | contig 35849 bp, 52 predicted proteins | sample MGYA00242579_ERZ504744 | MGnify/ENA primary metagenome ERZ504744 (study PRJEB26092, sample SAMD00036441) | human gut metagenome | host: Homo sapiens | study: EMG produced TPA metagenomics assembly of...
CCTGGCTCTAGTCAAACAGATCAAAGAAGCTACCGGACAAAACATCTGGTGTTATACAGGATATACATTTGAACAAATACAAAACGATGAAATGTTAAAACCGGTACTGGATTATGTGGATGTTATAGTAGACGGACGATTCGAGCCGGATTTGTACTCTCCTTACTTGGAATTTAGGGGAAGCAGTAACCAACGCATCATCCGTGTGCGATAACGCTAAAAGAAATAAAAAAAGGGTGTTTTCTTGATATATATCATGAATTCACCCTTTTTTATGTTTTTCAGCATCTATTTACTTGCTAATATCAAGAAAAGCCGTACCTTTGCAATGTGGTTGTGAAACCAAATATTAAGTTAATAAAGAAAAGAACAAAATTAGGTATTAAGTATTAAGGTAAAGATTTTAATTTAAGGTATTAGATTTAGGTAAAGAAAGATTGATTTAAAAAGGTATTAGCAGCAAGATTTAAGGTAATTAGAAAAAGAAAGTTTTCAGGAAATTAGTTTTATAGGTATTAAAAGAGTTGTTTTTTTAGGTACAAGAGAGAGGATAACGCAACTGAGACGAGAAAGATGAAAAGAACCCCATTATGGAGGGGGGTTCTTCAGGATGTGAGCGGGTTTGATAAGAACTTTCGCTCTTTTTTTATGTCTTTTTTTTTCACCACGGGAGAAAAACAATATAAAAAACGCAGATTTCCGCAAAGATGATTGATTCAATCTTTGCGGAAATCCGTGCCTATCGGCATTGTTATAAAAATGCCGTGTCCTTTTCTGTCATGCAAACTTAGAACAAGAATCGCATGATATCATTAAGTTCGCCCAAATGAGCAAGGCAAACAATAGAAACATACCTACCATCTGCGCATATTCCATAAATTTGTCACTCGGCTTACGACGGGCAATGATTTCATAAAGCAGGAATAATACATGTCCGCCATCCAATGCCGGAATAGGCAGAATATTCATAAACGCAAGGATGATTGACAGAAAAGCAGTCATTTCCCAAAAACGATGCCAATCCCATACTTTCGGAAAAATACTTCCTATCGTTCCAAAACCACCTACACTCTTGGCTCCTTCTTTGGTGAACACATATTTCATATCGTTCACATATCCTTTTAATGTATTTACTCCTAATTGTACCCCTGCAGGAAAAGATTCAAAGAATCCATATTCACGGGTAGTTTCTTTATAATCGGCCAATGAAAGAAATGTTGCCCCCACTCTAAACAGTGAGTCCGTATGCACGGTAACCGTATCACGCAATCCTCCACGAGAATAAACCATTTGCATAGCAACTCCTTTATCTCCGGTAGTTTCCGCATCAGCCTGCATATTATCTAGTTTTTCCACCAATGCATTCCATGAGTTCAACATTTCACCGTTGACCGCAATCAAACTATCTCCCTTCTGTATACCGGCCTTATCCAAGCCACCGCCCGGTATCACCGAGTCAACAACATTAGGAACTAACGCCGTAACAAACATCGGATCATCCTTTGCTATATCCAACAAGCTGATCTCAGGCATATATACTTCGGTTTCCTTTCCATCGCGCGATACAGTCACTGTACGTGCCTCAGCAATATCACGAAGCATATCCATCCCGAAACGCTCCAATGGTTTTTCATCTGCGCGAAGGAGAATATCACCGTCACGGAAGCCTATTTCCCGAGCACGCTCATTAAATTTCATACCATGAGTCATGTCTTGCAGCGACACAAAAGAATCTCCCCAATGGAATAAAATCATGGAATAGATGAAGATAGCCAGCAAGAAATTCATCAAGACACCACCCACCATGATAAGCAGACGCTGCCAAGCCGGTTTTGAACGAAATTCCCATGGTTTAGCAGGCTGTTTCATCTGCTCGGTATCCATAGACTCGTCTATCATACCCGAAATTTTCACATATCCCCCCAAAGGCACCCAGCCAATACCATATTCCGTATCACTGTTCTTCGGTTTGAATTTGAACAAAGAAAACCACGGATCAAAAAATATGTAGAACTTCTCTACTCTTACTTTAAAAAGACGTGAAAAAAGAAAATGTCCTCCCTCATGAATAATGACCAATAATGAAAGGCTCATTATCAATTGAAGGGCACGAATCAAAAATGTTTCCATCTAGCTATTTACTATTTTATAATTTATAATTAACATAATTCTCTGTCAACTACCATTTAAGATGACAAAAGGGATAACGCTACCCGACGTGCCTCAGTATCAGTAGCCACATAGTCTTCATAAGTCGGTTCCTTGATATAAGCAACTTTACCCATAGTCCGTTCTATGACATCACTCATACCCAGGAAAGATATTTTGTCTTTCAGGAAAGCATCCACCACCACTTCATTAGCTGCATTCACTATACAGGGCATATTTCCAGCCCGATACAAAGCCTCGTATGCCAATGCCAAATTACGAAAACGTTTAGTATCAGGCTGTTCAAAAGTCAGGTCTGTTATACGGGCAAAATCCAACCGTTCGAAAGAAGATTTCACACGCTCCGGATACGAAAAAGCATATTGAATAGGCAAACGCATATCGGGCATGCCCAATTGCGCTTTCACGGCCCCATCCTCAAACTGCACCATAGAATGAATGACAGATTGTGGATGAACTACCACTTCAATTTGCTCCGGACGCATTCCGAATAACCATTTAGCCTCAATCACTTCAAACCCCTTGTTCATCATGGAAGCCGAATCAATGGTTATCTTCGCTCCCATCTCCAATTGGGGTGCTTCAAAGCTTGTGCTTTGGTCACTGTTTGCAACTGCTCCATAGTATAAGTACGAAACGGCCCTCCTGAGGCTGTCAAGACTCACTTCTCCAACCGGTTATTTATTTCCAGGCACTGGAAGATAGCCGAATGTTCCGAATCCACGGGAAGTACAGATGTATGGTACTGATTTGCCAGTGCATTAATCAACTCTCCGGCCACAACCAGCGTTTCTTTATTAGCCAAAGCAATAGCTTTACCTGCCTTTATCGCATTTATAGTAGGACGCAATCCGGCATAACCTACCATAGAAGCCAGTACAATGTCAATAGGCTGTGATTCCACAATTTGAGAGAGCGCATCCGCTCCTGCATATACTTTGATAGGCAGATCACTCAACGCCTCTTTCAATTGAAGGTATTTTTTCCTCATTGGCTATCACTACCGCCTCGGGCATGAACTTACGGGCTTGTTCTATCAATAAATCGACCCTGTTATTGGCTGTCAGCGCATAGGCCTCATATAAATCAGGATGTTCCTCTATTACCTGTAAAGCCTGTGTACCGATAGAGCCGGTAGAACCTAATATCGCTATTTGTTTTTTCATAATGTTGTTAAAATACAATGTATTTTGAGGGATCAATCGCACGTCCCTTGTGCCACAATTCGAAATGCAGATGCGGTCCGGTAGTTTTTTCACCGGTATTTCCTACCAATGCAATAGCTTCACCACCTTTCACCGGATCGCCTTCTTTCTTTAATAACGAACCACAATGTTTATATACCGACACAAAATCCTGTCCGTGCTGTATCTGAATAACATAACCGGTTTCTGCTGTATAAGTAGACAAAATCACTGTTCCATCCAATGTTGCCAACACACTTTCATTTGGATTAGCGGGCAATATCCACTCCGTAATGCCTGTTCTCCAAGTCAAAATTAGAAGACATCATGCCACGTGTAGGACGATAAAAAATCAATCCGGAAGCGGCATTATTATCATCAACAGCCGTCAGATTATATCGTTCTGATTCTTCATATTGCTTGCGAAACTCTTCTTCCTGCCTGGTACGTTCCATCAAAGAATCAGAACGAAGAATGGTCAGAGAGTCGATAGATTGGACTGTATCAGCTTTTACTTTCCCGCTAAATATATCCTGAATATTCATGATATACATATTCTGCCTCGTCACCACTTGTTGCAATGAATCGGCCCGCAAGGCATTGGTCACCACCTGCGCACGTACCTCACTGTTCATATATCCCGGCAAATAATTACGTAAAGGAGTAAAAACAATGATAGTTGCCGAAATCAGGAAAATTACCGTTACGGCAGACAGCAATACAGACACACCATTGAGTTTGGAAACGTGTAGTCCCACAATCTCCTCCAACGTATTTTCATTGGTAATGGTCAGTTTATACTTAAACTTGAAATTATGCCAAAATGCTTTCCTTCCTTTTTTCTTCATCGTGCGCACCTTCTATATTTATATCAAGCCATCAGGTACTTCGACCGTCAGCAAACGCTTTTTCTTATCCAATTTGGTGATAAATTCCTCGTGGGCAGGCAGCAAAAGTTCCTCACCACCTTTCTCAATGGCAAAAAGGACATTCATCGTACTGTCATCCACCGCCACAATCTCACCCAACTCACCATGATTCACATCTTCTACCTTAAAACCAATAAAATAGTTCCAAGTAGGTATATCATCCGAATCTTCCTCCTCACCGACATATTTCTTCGGGAAATAAACCTCTACATTCGTAAACATACGGGCCTTTTCCGAGGTATCCACCCCTTCCAGTTTGACTAAAGCAGTGGTATCTGAACGAAAACGATACTCTTCAATAAAGAAAGGCACGAAGATACCGTCTAACAAACAGACCAAATACTCACATTCCACACGGTCAAAAATATCATCCGTAAAAGTGAATGAGATTTCTCCTTTTACTCCATGCGGCTTGTTGAATATAACCAATCTTGAAAACTTCATCTTTTTTAATCATGATTGATTTCTCTAAATTCTAGTAATACGTGCGCCAAGCGCATTCAAACGCTGGTCTATATTCTGATATCCCCGGTCTATCTGCTCTATATTGTGTATGCGACTGGTACCGTCGGCACTCATTGCCGCTATCAGCAAAGCGATACCGGCACGAATATCGGGTGAAGTCATATTTCCGGCACGAAGCTGGAAATTACGGTCATGCCCTATTACAACGGCACGATGAGGGTCACATAATATAATCTGTGCTCCCATATCTATGAGCTTGTCCACAAAGAACAGGCGGCTTTCAAACATTTTCTGATGAATCAGTACACTGCCTTTCGCCTGTGTAGCCACCACCAGTACCACACTGAGCAGGTCGGGAGTCAACCCCGGCCAGGGAGCATCTGCTATGGTCATAATAGAGCCATCAATAAACGATTCTATCTGATAATGTTCCTGCTCGGGGATAAATAGATCATCCCCCCGCTGTTCCACTCTAATACCTAAACGACGAAAACTTTCTGGAATAATGCCCAAATTTTCATGTGATACATTCTTAATGGTAAGCTCACTTCCTGTCATAGCTGCCATTCCGATAAAACTACCTACTTCAATCATATCAGGCAACACCCGATGAGTACAGCCATGCAGACTTTCCACTCCTTCAATAGTCAGCAAATTAGATGCAATACCGGAAATCTTCGCCCCCATGCTGTTCAACATACGACAAAGTTGCTGCAGATAAGGTTCACAAGCTGCGTTATAAATGGTCGTTTTGCCCTTCGCCAGGACAGAAGCCATCACAATATTAGCCGTACCGGTAACCGAAGCTTCATCCAGCAACATATAAGTACCTTCCAAATGCTTTGCGCAAATACTGAAAACACTTCGTTCCTCATCATAATTAAAACAGGCTCCCAACTTCTGAATACCGATAAAGTGAGTGTCCAAACGCCGACGGCCAATCTTGTCACCGCCCGGCTTTGAAATCAAAGCCTTTCCAAAACGGGCAACCAACGGACCAACCAACATGACTGATCCACGCAGACTGGAACATTTCTTTAAGAATTCATCACTCTCCAAGTAGTTCAAATCCACAGTGTCAGCTTTAAATGTATACGAATCAATTCCTGTTTTTGATACCTTGACGCCCATATCACGTAACAACTGAATCAGGTTGTTCACATCCAGAATGTCCGGAATATTAGTTACTGTCACTTCTTCCGAGGTCAACAGAGTGGCACAAAGGATCTGTAACACTTCATTTTTAGCACCTTGCGGGTGTATTTCGCCGTGCAATTTATGTCCTCCTTCAATTACAAACGAAGCCATGGTATCATTTTTTAGGAATTAATATTTCTTTCTTTGATTGTTGTTTTGTTGCGGTCTGCGCTGATTGTTATTCTGTTGTGGCCTGCGTGGAACATAAACACGTTGCTGCTCATTCAAATGCAAGTCTTCAGGGGTCAGATTAATCACTCCCTTAGAGTAATCGCGAAGATCATCCAAGATTTTCTGATCCTCCACCCCGTCTTTGTTCCAGTTCAGGAAGCATTTCTTCATGTGATTTGCAATCAGGCTGATCAGCTGCTTTTTCTCCTCACCTTCCGGATAGTCCACTGCCTTTTAATCATGTTCTCCAAAATACGTCCATAATGACGGTAACGGATTCCATTATGCGGATAAGGCAACATATCGGGTTTCACCTCCAGGCTTTCTTTCTTCACAATTTCATACGGATAATCAATATCCAGCTTAAAATCGGCCATAATAGCCAAATGATCCCATAATTTATGTTTGAAATCGGGCACATCCCGCAAATGCGGAAACATACCGCCCATAATGTTGATAATCGTGTTCGCACAACGTTGGCGCTCAGCTCTGTCCTCGATGGTCAAGGCGTGATCTACCATGTTCTGCACACTTCTGCCATATTCAGGAAGGGGTAAAGTTCGTTGTTGAGTATTATACTCCATTATATTTAAAATTTATGATTTATGCACTAATTTGTTCATCGGCTGTTACAAAAGCTTTTTGGGTTTGGAAGCTACAAACTCTTTCAAATAGAAAGGCTCAAAATAAGCCACATCCTTAAAGTTCTGTCTTACCATTTCCTTTTCTGCCAATGGAAACATCCATTTACCTAACGGACGGATGTCATCAATAAAATGAGCATTGGGATGAGTAATCTGCCCACGGCATTTGGCTGCACCGTTACCAAAAAAATAGACCGGATGTTCATTCAGAAACTCCAAATAGGAATGCTCATCAACAATATCGGCAGCTATTTCCCTTTTTACGCTCAATGCGCGGTCATAAACAGCTGCATAGACTTCCATGCGACGTGCATCTATCATAGGACAGAGCAAGGCATCCTCAGGCAAATCGTGATGTAACAACACCGGCACACACAATACCTCCAATGTCGGCAGACCGATAAGTGGCAAATTACGTCCATAGCAAATACCCTTCGCCATAGAGACACCAATACGCAACCCTGTGTACGAGCCGGGCCCACAACTCACAGCCACTGCATCCAACGGCATACCATGACTGTCGACAAACGACAAAGCCTCATCTACAAATACGCCCAGCTGCACGGCGTGTGAAGGTCCTTTCAAATCCTCTTTGGAGAACACCGCCAATCCATCCTCACTGACGGCAACAGAGCAGGCCTCTGTTGAAGTTTCAATATGCAAAATACACGACATAATGCTCTACTTATATAATATAATCTGCAAATATACACTTTTATTTATACTTCATTTCCATAAAAAGATTACTTTTGCAAAAAAACATATTAGTTATGATACAGTCAATGACCGGATACGGTAAAGCAACCGCTATATTCGGAGAAAAAAAATTAACGTAGAGATCAAGTCTTTAAATAGTAAAGCAATGGACTTGTCTACACGGATCGCTCCTTTATACCGTGAAAAAGAAATGGAAATCCGCAATATGATTTCCAAATCATTGGAACGCGGTAAAGTTGATTTCAGCCTGTGGATAGAGAAAGACGTTTCGGATACAGCCACTCCCATTAACGCCGCCCTGTAGAAACACACTACATCAGATAAAATCTATTTCCGAAATGACCCATATACCAATGCCCGAAGATTGGTTTGCAACCCTTCTACGAATGCCCGACGTACTAACCAAGGCCGATGTACAAGAACTTTCGGAAGAAGAATGGGAGGTAGTCCGCCAGGTAGTGGAAGAGGCTATCAACCATTTGGTAGATTTCCGCAAACAGGAAGGAACCGCTTTGGAAAAGAAATTCAACGAAAAGATTGATAACATCGAGAGTTTGTTAAAGTCCATCGAGCCCTACGAAACAGAACGTGTAGCCAAGATACGTGAACGCATTACAGATGCTTTGGAAAAGACCATCAGTGTGGATTATGATAAAAACCGCTTGGAACAAGAATTGATTTATTACATTGAAAAATTAGATATTAACGAAGAAAAACAACGACTGAGCAATCACTTGAGATATTTCCGTGAAACCATGGCAGGCGGTCATGGGCAAGGGAAAAAACTTGGTTTCATAGCACAGGAGATGGGACGCGAAATCAATACGACCGGCAGCAAATCCAATCATGCGAGATGCAAAACATCGTAGTGCAGATGAAGGACGAACTGGAACAAATCAAAGAACAGGTATTAAATGTAATGTAACCGGTTCATATACCGGACTCCATTCTCATAAGCAAAGAATCAAGATATGGCAACAGGAAAACTTATCATTTTTTCAGCCCCCTCAGGTTCGGGCAAATCAACCATTATCAACTATCTGCTGACACAAAACCTGAACCTGTCTTTCTCTATTTCTGCCACCAGCCGCCCTCCTCGCGGAAAAGAACGGCATGGTGTGGAATATTTCTTCCTATCTCCTGAGGAATTCAAACAACGCATTGCCAATGATGAATTTCTGGAATACGAAGAAGTATACGAAAACCGTTTCTACGGAACCTTGAAAGCACAAGTGGAAAAACAATTGGAAGCCGGACAAAATGTGATTTTTGACGTAGATGTAGTAGGCGGATGTAATATCAAAAAATATTATGGCAGCCGCGCATTGTCTGTTTTCATTCAACCACCCAGTGTAAAAGAACTCCGTAAACGCCTGAAAGGCCGTGGTACTGATGCCCCCGAAGTAATTGAAAGCCGAATCGCAAAAGCAGAATTTGAATTGGGGTTCGCCGATAAATTCGACACCGTGATAGTAAATGACGATTTGGAGAAAGCAAAAGCGGAAGCACTGAAAGTTATTAAAAATTTTATTGAAAAATAAGACGATGATCAAAGATCCGAAAAAACTGGCCCAAAGAATGTCGATACTTTGTATCCTCATTGGTTTTATAGCTTTGGCTGTGGGCATCATTGCAATGGCAATGGAGCAATACATTATTGCCATAGCAATGGGTATTGTCACTGTGGGACAAGTATGGAATTACAATAAATGGAAAAGAGTAAGATAAAGACTGGTATTTTCGGCGGCTCATTCAATCCTATTCACATTGGTCATCTGGCACTTGCTAATTATTTATGTGAATATAATGGATTGGATGAAATATGGTTTCTCGTCTCTCCTCACAATCCATTAAAGCAACAAACGGATTTATGGGATGATAATCTGCGATTGGAACTGGTAAAACTGGCCATTGCGGATTATCCCAAATTCCGAGCTTCCGATTTCGAGTTCTACCTTCCTCGTCCTTCCTATACTATACACACATTGGATGCTTTACACAAAGCCTATCCCAACCGAGAATTTACTCTTATCATTGGGCGGACAACTGGCTTCTATTCCCCCGTTGGTACAAAGCAAAGGAAATTTTAAAGAATCATCATGTAATGATCTATCCCCGTCCGAATTTCACTATTGATCCAACAACTCTTCCTCCTTCCGTGCAATTAGCAGATACTCCGTTATTGGAAATCAGTTCTACTTTTATCAGACAGGCACTAGCGGAAGGACGAGATATACGATATTTCCTGCATCCGGCAGTATATGAACGGCTAAAAAAATAAAAATCCCCGGGAGGACACAATCCAAATTTCCCGGGGAAAAACACATCAATTATTTAATCTAAAATTCAAAGGACGCACTCCATTAACGCTTTGCCAGCAGTACTTCATTATTTATTAATCCGTCCAACTCCCAGCCTGTCGCATCTTTTTTATATGAGTGCCACGCCAAAAACTTCCCAGCTTCATCTAACGTATATACATATTTCTGCGTAGGGATAAACGCTTTTTTATTCTTGTTCCACAAAGAATAATCAATATGCGCTTCTGTGTCTGTGTACGTAACTTCCATACAATAATAATTTATCCAAGTCGTGCCATTCCATTTCATACTTTTCTTCTCTATAATTTGTCCCTTATCGTTGTATCTGAACTCAAAACGATACTCCGGAGTAAGGAAAGTACCCTCTTGTTCATAAACGACCTTAGCCGACACCCGACCATTTTCCACCTCTTCATTTGTAATCTTCACAGGCTCGACTGCATTCAGCGTTAATACACTTGTCATTGCAAAAAGAACTGCCATCATGGCTTTAGTGATCATTGTAGTTTTCATAATGTCTTATTTTTAATGTTTATAATTCGGGTTTATTTGTGTCTCTATTTATAAGACGCAAATGACTCTAAAAAACGTTGCAACATGATCCGTTTTTTCTTGAGCCGCTTCACTTTATAAAGTGCAAAGCACATGCCACGAAATTAATCCACTAAGTATCAATAAGTAAACATAAAAAAGGGTGTCCGATTATGGACACCCTGTACGTTATTAACGGACAAACAGTCTATTCTTTCTGCTTTTCAACACGATGCAAGACTACCAGAACAACTTCGCTGGGAGTAAATAAGCGGACGTCAACGCGCGAAGTACCCAATCCATTGGTAATAATAATCGGAGTACCTTTACTATTCTCTTTCCAACCAGTCAGAAAACGGTTTCCATAAATGGAGTGCTTTACCGGAGAATATTTTTTAAACAAGCTCACCTGCCCGCCATGAGTATGCCCCGCTAACACCAATTGGCATTCGATACATCTGTATCTTCTGCATAGTCGGGAGTATGCGTGAGCAATATAATAAAATCATCCGCTGGAAAATGCTGGGATGGAGAGTCACCATTCCTTTTTAAATCAAACGGATTGCGTACACCGCTTACTATAATATGCTGACCATCTTTCATCAACTTATAGCTTTTATGTTCCATCAACCGCACATGATTCTTTTGCATGGCCTCCACCACTTCGGAATAACAATAACCATAATCATGATTCCCCATCACAGCAAATGTTCCGTAAGGTGTATAAACTCTGCTCAAGGCGGTGAACAAAGTGTCTAGATTTCCACCTTTCTTGCTACGATAATCTCCACCCAACAACAGAACATCGGCATGCATTGATTTTAATGCTCGTACCGCACTGTTCAATTCACTCCTCTTAAAACGACTCTCATAATGAAAATCCGAAGCAAATCCTATCCGAAAACCATCAAAAGCGGGTGGAATATCATAACTATAAAAATCATATTGCTTCACACGTCCTACTCCCGGAAACTCGGACAAAGTAGCTGTGGCGCAAGAAGACAAAAAAATAACCGCTAAAAGTAAAAAAAGAAACTGTTTCTTCATAATCCTTTCTATTTGGAGACAAAGATACAGAATTAATTGTTTTATCTTTGCACAACCTTAATTATAAATAGAAATGGAAATTGTTCAAGTTAACTCAATAAAAGCATGGCTTCTAGCCGCCCGTCCTAAAACATTGGCAGGAGCCGCCACTCCGGTTTTACTGGGATGTGCCTTGGCCTATGCAGACAGCTGCTTCCAAATGACACCAGCATTGCTTTGCTTTCTCTTCGCTTTTCTGATGCAGATAGATGCCAACTTCATTAATGATTACTTTGATTATCTGAAAGGCAGTGACCGTGAAGACCGCTTGGGTCCTGAACGTGCCTGCGCACAAGGATGGATCACACTGAACGCCATGAGGAAAGGAATCGCCCTGACCACAGCGACAGCTTGTTTAGCAGGGTTATGCCTATTAGCTTATGGAGGGATTGAAATGATTCCAGTGGGAATTTTATGTATTTTATTCGCTTTTCTTTATACAGCAGGACCTTATCCGCTAGCTTATCACGGATGGGGAGACATACTTGTCATTGTCTTTTTCGGGTTTGTACCGGTAGGCTGCACTTACTATGTGATGTGTCGTAGCTGGACTTGGAATGTAACACTCGCCTCTCTAGCTTGCGGACTGATTATAGATACCTTGTTGATGGTGAATAATTACCGTGACCGCGATCAAGATGCAAAAAGCGGAAAGAAAACAATCGTAGTACGCTGGGGAGCCAATGCAGGGCAACAATTATACCTATTTTTGGGATTGGCTGCCGCATGGCTTTGTTTATTGTTTATTCCGACCGGACACATTTGGGCTGCATTATTACCCCAACTTTATCTGTTACCTCACTTCATGGCATGGCAAAGAATGGTAAAAATCAAAAAGGGAAAAGAATTAAACAGCATATTGGGAGAAACCTCCCGTAATATGCTACTATTCGGAGTATTACTAGCATTCGGCCTTATTCTATAATCTTCTGGCAAAATCTTGCCAGAAGATATCTCCCGAATAAAGCACAACAAATCATTCCGCTTTCTCTATTAATACAGTGGCGTAAGCAGAAATACCTTCCTCCCTGCCCGTGAATCCCAGCTTCTCTGTAGTGGTAGCCTTTACGGAAACATCATCCACATCAATCCTCATCAAATGAGCAAGCACCAACTGCATTTCCGGAATCCGCGCTTTCAATTTAGGACGTTCAGCGCAAATCGTTGCGTCCACGTTACCTACTTTATACCCTTTTGCAGCAATCAGGTCCACCGTTTCAGCCAATAAAATCTTGCTATCAATATTCTTGAATTCGCCTGCAGTATCAGGAAAATGATAACCTATATCACGCATATTGGCCGCTCCCAGCAAAGCGTCACAAATAGCATGAATCAATACATCGGCATCCGAGTGTCCCAATAGCCCCCAATTCATGTTCAAATTTTATTCCTCCAAGCCATAATTCACGACCGCTTACCAGTTGGTGCACATCAAATCCAAATCCTACTCTTATTTTCATCTTACATAAAAATCTAATAATTTTTCACCTTCCAAATACCCCTGCAAATGCTGTCCTATACTGACTGGCCCTACTCCCACGGGAGTCCCTGTATAAAGCAAATCCCCAATCTTTAATGTAAAAAACCGGCTAACGTATGCGATTATCTCATCCACCTTAAACAACATATCTGCAGTATTACCTCTCTGCACCGTTTTTCCATCTATATCCAAATGAAAGTTCAAATTCTGTATATCCTTAAATCTGTCTACCGGCACAAAATCACCTATGGCAGCCGAGCTATCAAACCCTTTACACAGCTCCCAAGGCTTACCTTCCTCCCGAAACTGCCGCTGAAGGTCACGTGCCGTAAAATCTATTCCTACCGTCACCGCATCATAATACCGACTGGCAAAACGCGGAGCATATTCTTTCCCAAACGATTAATACGTACTACCAATTCTGTCTCATAATCCACCTGCTGAGAAAAATCAGGAATAAAAAACGGCTTGCTGTCTTTCAGCAGAGCCGAATCCGGTTTCATAAAAATAACCGGTTCTTCCGGCAAATTCTCATCAGCATGCAACTCGTGGCAATGTGCAACGTAGTTCATTCCTACGGCTATAATCTTCATGTTATTATTCTTGAATTACATTTAATCTGTTAAACATTACAGCCAGATGGGCATAAAGTGATGTATTCTGCACCACAATATTTTCCGGTACACGAATACGGAACGGTGTAAAGTTCCAAACTGCCTTAATGCCACCCGCTATCATCTTATCTGTTATCTCCTGTGCTATATTAATAGGCACAGTCAACACCCCGATATTGACATCACAGGATTTCATTTTTACCTCAAATTCATCCGAATGATAAATAGGAATTCCATTTATTTCCTTTCCCACCAGTTCGGGGTTAATATCAAACGCACCTACTATCTCTAATCCAAAATGATGCAGGCCCGAGTCGCGCAACAAAGCACCTCCCAAACTACCAACACCAAACAAAAAAGCTTTATGCATCTTGGTAAATCCCAAGAAACGCTCCAGCACCTCTATCAACGCATCAATCTCATATCCCACACGTGTACGGCCGGATATATTTACATAAGAAAGATCTTTCGCTATTTGGGAAGCATCCACATTGATTTGCTTGGATATTTGGGTAGAAGACACGTACGTTTCTCCCTGTTCTTTCATCAGTTTCACATTCGAAAGATACCACGGAAGTCTGCGCAAAGTCGGCTCAGGCACTTTATCCGAGAATTTATGCATACGTATATCCATCTTTTTCTTTAGGTATTATCATTAGGTAATTTGCAAAAGTACACTTTTATTTGTTACATTGACGGATAGAGTATAAAAAAAAAGTCTTATCTTTGAGTATTCATTTAAGCAAAATTCACATGAAAAATAACGATTGGAAAGAACGTCTGAATGTGGTTTATTCCACAAATCCTGATTTCAAGTATGAAAACGTTGAAAAGGAAGAGACTAAAACATTAGATAAAAAACAACAAAAGCTCCGTGTCAATATAGAAAAAAAGGACGGAGTGGCAAAACCGTGACATTAATCAACGGGTTCATCGGAACAGAAAATGACCTGAAAGAGTTGGGTAGATTATTGAAAAGCAAATGTGGGGTAGGCGGTTCAGCAAAAGACGGGGAGATCCTTATTCAAGGAGAGTTCAAGCAACGGGTCATCGAGTTGTTGAAAGCTGAAGGATATACCCAGACCAAATAGCCGGAAAAAAGAAAGGGACTGTTGTCACACAGTCCCCCTTCTATAATTGCGGAAATCTTATTCAGCACGTAAAGTGAAACGTTTGAAAGCAACGATCTGCAATTCAGGATCAGCTTCCTTCAACACTTCTCTTACAGTCTTCTTACCATCCATGATATCCTCTTGGTTCAGCAAGCAAACTTCCTTCAAGAACTTGCCCAGACGACCTTTAGCAATGTTTTCAATCATCTGTTGTGGCAAGTTAGCAGCTTTTCAGCAGAAACAGTAGCAATGATTTCTTTAGCTTTGGCAATATCTTCGTCAGTGATCCAGCTTAGCCTTGTTACTTTCCATATGTTCTTCGCTGTCTACGTGTGCAGGGTTGATACCAGCCTTCTTCAAGGCAACTTCAACAGCCTTGTCTACTTGTTCTTTCTTAGTCTTGTCAATAGCTACCTGTATTTCAGCTTCTTTTACAGATTCAGGAACACCGGCTTCATCAATTGCAATAGGATTCATAGCAGCAATCTGCATAGCAACTCCGTGAGCGGCAGCTTCAGCTTCTTTATTCATTGCAACAATAGTACAAAGCTGGTTATTTCCCTGGTGGTTATAAATAGAAGTATAAGCACCTTCAACCACATTGTAACCATCCAATTCCATTTTTTCACCAGTGATACCACTACGGTCTGTTACTGCATCTTGTACAGTACCGTTACCCATAGGCAAAGCCTTTACTTCTTCCAAAGTCTTACACCTGTTGGCAACAGCAGCATCCAGAATAGCTTGAGTCAAAGCTATGAAATCAGCGTTTTTAGCAACGAAGTCGGTTTCGCATTTCAAAGCGATGATAGCAGCAAATTCGCCATCCTTTTTTGCCAGCACACAACCTTCAGATGCTTCACGGTCAGAACGTTTTTGCAGCAACAGCCTGTCCTTTTTTACGAATAATTTCCATCGCTTTATCGATATCGCCGTTTGCTTCAGTCAAGGCGTTCTTGCAATCCATCATACCAGCTCCACTAATCTTACGAAGCTTGGTTATTTCAGCCATAGTTACAGCCATAATATTCCTTTATTTTTTAATTGTTAGTAATATCTTTAAAACAGAATTGAGAATTGAAAATTGAGAATTGAGAATTAACAGCATAATCTGCCCCTTTCCCAATTTTCAATTCTCAACTCTCAATTTATACTATTAAGCTTCTTCGTCTTCTTTCAAGAAAGCGGCAGCCTTAGCAGCATTGATAGCTTCTTCTTCGGCTTTATCCATACGAGCCTTGGTATTTTTCTTCTTACCAGCACCCTTAGGAGCATTTTCACCGGCAGCTTCCATATCTATTTTTTCAGCTTTTCTTTCTTCCAAACCTTCAGCGATAGCACCACAACAAGCATCCAAGATCACTTCTACAGACTTAGTAGCATCATCGTTTGCAGGAATCACGAAGTCTACGTTTGAAGGATCTGAATTTGTATCAACGATAGCAAATACAGGGATACCCAAGCGGTTAGCTTCACGAACTGCAATGTTTTCTTTCAACACATCGACAACGAACAGTGCTGACGGCAAACGAGTCAAATCAGCGATAGAACCTAAGTTCTTTTCCAATTTAGCACGCTGACGAGAAATTTGCAGGACTTCTCTCTTAGAAAGGTTTGAATAAGTACCATCGTTGGTCAACTTATCGATAGTAGCCATTTTCTTCACAGCCTTACGGATAGTCGGGAAGTTAGTCAACATACCACCCGGCCAACGCTCTATTACATAAGGCATATTTACAGAAGCAGCTTTCTCAGCTACTACTTGTTTAGCTTGTTTCTTAGTAGCAACAAACAGGACTTTCTTACCTGATTTTGCGATTTGTTTCAGTGCATCAGCAGCTTCATCTACTTTAGCAACTGTTTTATGGAGGTCAATGATATGGATACCATTGCGTTCCATGAAAATATAAGGAGCCATTGAGGGATTCCACTTTCTCTTAAGGTGTCCGAAGTGGCAACCGGCTTCCAATAATGTATCGAAATTAGTTCTAGACATTTTGTTATTCTTTAAATCGTTTACTTTCTTTTTTGTTTATCTCAACCAACCATCGGGTAGTCCGCTACCAAGTAGAGTCCCGCTGGTTAGATACTAAACGCTTCTTAACCAGTTCCAAGTAAAACCGGATATTAACGTTTACTGAACTGGAATCTACGACGTGCTTTGGGCTGACCCGGTTTCTTACGTTCTACAGAACGAGAGTCACGTGTCATGAAGCCTTCTGAACGAAGAGCCGTTTTATCTTCAGGGTTGATTTTAACCAGCGCACGAGCGATAGCCAGACGCAAAGCCTGTGACTGTCCTGTAAAACCACCACCGTAAAGATTTACTTTGATATCATATTTTTCAGCAGCCTCTAGCTTGTTCAAAGGCTGTTTTACTACATACTGAAGAATAGTTGATGGAAAGTACTGTGCAAGGTCTCTCTTGTTAATAGTAATCTTTCCTGTACCTTCGCTTACGAACACGCGTGCTACGGCGCGTTTACGTCTGCCTAATGCATTTACTACTTCCATTCTTTATTATTTAAGTGAGTTTATATCAATTGATTTCGGAGTCTGAGCCTCATGTTTGTGTTCACTACCAGCGTAAACATACAAATTGCCCAGCAACTGTGCTCCCAGACGATTTTTAGGAAGCATACCCTTTACTACTCTCTTCAACAGTTTTTCTTCACCGTTAGGTTCTTCATCAACTGAGCAGGAGTCATTTCTCTCTGACCACCGGGATAACCTGTATAGCGCAAGTAAACCTTGTCGTTCCACTTGTTTCCGGTAAATTTCACTTTGTCTGCATTAATGATAATAACATTATCACCGCAGTCAGCATGAGGGGTAAAGTCTGGTTTGTACTTTCCTCTCAACAGTTTCGCAACTTTCGAACCGAGACGGCCTACGACCTGATCGGTTGCGTCGACAACAACCCATTCTTTATGAGCTGTTTCTTTGTTTGCAGAAATGGTCTTGTAACTTAAAGTATCCACTCTTAAATTCTTTTTTTAATGTTAACTACTAAAAAACAATTCTTCTCAGCGTTTCTAACCGTTCCCGGACAAAGAACTATTAACACGCTAAGAATTAATCCTTTATAAACTTTTGATAATAATCGGCTTGCAAAGGTACGGCTTTTCTTTGAACTGACAAATAAATTAAGATATTTTTTCCTCTTGCTATTCGCATACAAAAGGCTGATATAACCACATCTAGGCTTTGAATAACGGACTAAAAAACATAGGGAAGAGATTTTGATTCTTCCCTATACATATACAGTTATTCATTCTATTTTCAACGATTCCAGCCACTCTCCATCTCAGAGCAAGTACACACAGCCACAGATGCCGCATTGTTTCCACTGGACTGACGAAGCTTTAAAAGTTCAGTTGCTGAGATCCGGACTACTTTTCCATCGGGACGACCATAACACAATGTCCCTTCGCGCCGTGCAGTTTCCTCTATCAACCGCTGTTCCGCTAGTTCTAAACCATAACGCAACTTCGCACTTAATTCCTTATATTCTTCTTCAGTTGACATAACTTCTGATTTTAGTAAAAAGTTCTTGATTATAGATATGGGCCTCATCTCCCAAACGGAAGCGTCCGCCACAATAACACGCGGTGTGCAGCTATTGTCCGCAAGCATCCAATAATCCACGCAAGGCATATAAATACGGAAAAAGTTTTCCAACCCCGAACGATAACGACGACGGATAATGGGAGCAGGCACATCATGCCCTCCATTGGCAACACGCTGTTTCACTCGCTCTATAGCCAATTCAGGCGAATTCAGCCAAAAATAAATAAGGCTGACACTATATCCTTGATTTTGTGCCTGCTGGATAAGATTGATATAAGAACGGGTGGACAATGTGGTTTCAACAGAAAAGCTGACTCCGGCCGACAGTAACTCTCCGATACGTTTCAGCATCAGTCGCCCGGCTTCGATAGCCACACTTGAGGGGTTAAAAGGAGAAAGTCCCTTAGCGATTTCATCGGCATTGACAAATTCGCGGCACTCTAAAATTTCGGGTAATACCGTGTACGAAGCGGTCGTTTTACCGGCTCCGTTACACCCCGCTATTATATAAAGTTTAGACATTAATCTCCTTTTCTATTTCTGTTATTGGCGACAAAGTTAACGATTATTTCCAATCTTTGTTCTTGAAAAGGCATAAAAGTGATGAAGAATAGCACATTTTTTGAAATTCTGTGCAAATTAAGAAGAGATTACAGGAGTTTTACCTTATATTTAAGCAACCTGCAAACAGGTAGCAGTTACTCATTACATCATTTTATTGAAGAAAAATTAGTACATAAGCATCTTTCATTTAAGTATCCAAACAAGTAATCATATAATAGGACACATATCCCACCATAATAGCAAGTACACTTGTTTCGTCAGACAAATATCATGTATAAAATAAATAGGCCACACTTTCAAAAAATGAAAGCGTAGCCCGAAAAATGACTATTCTTTGTTTATAAACAAAGATTCAAACTTATCTGACCAAATCCTTTGGATAAACAGGAGGCATTTTCACTCGTTTCCAAGTTTCATAATACCAGGAATTGATTTCATTTCCATCCTTATCCGTTTTCACAAAAAACTTCAGCACCATGACATCTCCCCCCTTCATCTCAAATTCCAAAATATTATCCACACCTACCAATTGTGGAAGATGCAAGTTTTTCTCCACATGCTCTGTATAAGCATTAGGAGCAGTCTGCCGATAGGTACCGGAACCAATAATAATAGCTCCATGATTAGGAATCATGGTCATATTGGTAAACTTGCCGTCATCAGACAAAATTTTAAAAGAATTACTTGGTTTCAACTCACCCGGTACCTGAGGAGTCCCTGATACATAAAAGCACATCTGCCAAATTCCTTTCAAGTTGACAGGGGTTACATCCGATTTTTCCTGTCCCACTACACGCGAAGTACCGATAAGCAAGAATGCTATCATCAATAGGAATAATTTTTTCCGTTTCATAGTTGTATATATTTAGTTAACAAATTGCGTAATGTGGATATACAAAATTAGAATTTTTTTTCAAACTTCCTGCTTTTTAAATAACTTTTTTTACAGTTAAATACAAAAAATCCTGCCCTATGTTATAGGGCAGGATTTTTTGAATTATTATTTCCAACAATTAGAATTCAGCATTACGCGGAGTACGTGGGAAAGGTATCACATCACGAATATTGGTCATACCGGTAACAAACAGCAACAGCCGCTCAAAACCAAGTCCAAAACCAGAATGAGGGCATGAACCAAACTTACGGGTATCCAGATACCACCACATATCCTTCATCGGAATTTCCAATTCCTGGATACGGGTCATCAGTTGTCATAATCAGCCTCACGTTCAGAACCACCTATTATCTCGCCAATCTTCGGAAATAAGACATCCATTGCACGGACAGTCTTGCCATCCTCATTCTGCTTCATATAGAATGCCTTGATTTCTTTCGGATAATCTGTCAGGATTACAGGACGTTTAAGTGCTCTTTCCACCAAATAACGTTCGTGTTCAGAGGCTAAGTCTACTCCCCAATATACCGGGAATTCAAATTTATGACCTTTTGCTACAGCTTCCTCCAGTATCTTGATACCTTCCGTATAAGGCAGACGGACAAATTCCTCCTTCAGCACGCCCTGCAAACGTTCTATCAATCCCTTATCGAACATGTCGTTCAAAAACTTCACATCATCATAGCAGTTGTCAAGCGCCCACTGTACACAATATTTAATAAAGTCTTCGGCCAAATCCATATTATCAGTAATATCATTGAACGCAACCTCAGGTTCAATCATCCAAAACTCAGCCAAGTGACGCGGCGTATTAGAATTCTCCGCACGGAATGTAGGACCAAATGTATAAATAGCCCCCAAAGCAGTAGCAGCCAATTCACCTTCCAACTGTCCAGCATACCGTCAAACTGGCTTGTTTGCCAAAGAAATCATCATCATAAATAATCGCTCCGTTTTCATCCTTCTTCAAATCATAAAGGTTCTTGGTAGTAACTTGGAACATCTGTCCCGCACCTTCACAATCAGACGCTGTGATAATAGGTGTATGAAAATAGAAAAAACCACGTTCATGGAAGAACTTATGGATAGCGATAGCCATGTTGTGGCGGATGCGGAATACAGCTCCAAATGTATTGGTGCGGGGACGCAAGTGAGCGATCTCACGAAGAAACTCCATCGTATGACCTTTCTTCTGTAACGGATAAGTGTTATCACAAGTACCTAATACTTCGATTCCACGCGCTTGAACTTCGGCTGCCTGACCAGAGCCAATGGATTCGGTCAACTCACCGTTCACACTGATACATGCACCGGTGGTGATCTGCTTCAACATTTCTTCGTCAAAGTTTGCCAAATCAACAACAATCTGCACATTATTTATTGTAGAACCGTCATTCAGGGCGATAAAATTTACCTGTTTGCTACCGCGGCGGGTACGAACCCAACCTTTTACATTGACCATCGCACCAAAATCACGGCACTTCAGCAGGTCAACAATCTTTGTTCTACTAATTTTTTCCATTGTTTTGTCTCTTTATTGTTTATTATTCAAATGAGCCCATGCGGAGCATGTTCACTTCTTGTTCAGTCAGGTAACGCCAGTCACCGCGGCGCAAACCTTTTTTAGTCAGACCAGCAAAATAAACGCGGTCCAGCTTGATCACCTTATATCCCAAGGATTCAAAAATACGACGCACAATACGGTTCTTTCCGGAATGGATTTCAATACCGACTTGTGATTTGTCTGTTTCCGATGCATAGCTGATGGCATCTGCATGAATCTCTCCATCATCCAATGTCACACCTGCTGCAATTTGGTCAAGATCTGCCTTGGTTACATTCTTATCACAATATACATGATAAATCTTCTTCTTCAAATACTTAGGATGAGTCAGCTTGGAAGCCAAATCACCATCGTTAGTTAACAATAACACACCGGTAGTATTACGATCTAAACGCCCAACAGGATAAATACGCTCCTTACAAGCACCTTTCACAAAATCCATTACAGTCTTACGTTCCTGAGGATCATCAGAAGTAGTCACACAATCCTTCGGTTTATTCAACAAAATATAAGTTTTGCGTTCAATACTTACCGGTTCGTCATGGAACTTCACTTCGTCAGTACGCTTGATTTTAGTACCTAATTCGGTTACCACTTCACCATTTACACTGACTACACCTGCTGTAATAAACTCATCAGCCTCACGACGGGAACATATACCTGCATTAGCCAAGAATTTGTTCAGACGAATCGGCTCATTTGGATCGGTCAATATATCTTTATATTCAATCTGTTTCTTCAGACTATACTTTGCATTCGGGTTATAATCAGCCGTACGGGGACGATAGGGACGATTGTATCCACCACCTTGATTATAACACCGGTACGAGGACGATAAGGACGGTCGCCGCCTTGATTATGACCGCCGGTACGAGGACGATAAGGACGGTCACCGCCTTGATTATAACCGCCGGTACGAGGACGCGGAGTGTAAGAACGCTGTTCACCCCCTTCACGCTGTTAAAACGGGGACGCGGAGTATAAGGACGCTGCTCACCCCCTTCGCGATTATAGTTTGTGCGGGGACGATATTGACGCTCACCACCTTCCTCACCATTATTAAAACGAGGGCGCGGAGTATACGGACGCTGTTCGCCACCTTCACGATTATAATTTGTACGAGGACGGTATGAACGTTGGTCTCCTCCATCCTCACTGTTAGGATTAAAGCGGGGACGTTGCGGACGGTCTCCGTTATTGTTATAGCGATTATAGGAAGGACGGTCACCGTTGTTATAAGAAGAACGGTAGGGACGGTCTCCACCTTCGCGATTATAGCTGTTCGTACGAGGACGATAAGGACACTGTTCGCCGTCGTTGTTGTATCTGTTGTAATTACTGTCTCTGTTATAAGACTTATAACACCATCACGGCTTACATTCTGGTTTTCTTCATTTGCAGCACCTTCTTGTCTGCTTTCATTTTCTGTACTCATGGTTTTCCTTTTATTTTTTAATTAATGTATAACGCCCTCTCGGCTTTTTGGATTAAAATCTAACTAACTATTTTTTAAATACCTGTATAATTATGCGGTGTAATCACCCGCAGTTCCTTTTTAATGTCTTCGCTTACATTTAGTGTTTCTATAAATTCTTTAATAGACTCTTCTGTGATAGCCTGGTTTGTACGGGTCAAAGCTTTCAATGCTCATACGGATGAGGATAGGCTTCGCGGCGCAGAATTGTCTGGATAGCTTCCGCCACCACACTCCAACAATTATCCAAGTCGGCATAGATTGCTTTCTCATTCAGCAACAGTTTGCGCAGACCTTTCAACGAACTTTGGATAGCAATCACAATGTGACCGAAAGGTACACCGACGTTACGCAACACAGTAGAGTCTGTCAAGTCACGTTGCAAGCGGGAAACAGGCAACTTAGAAGAAAGGTGTTCCAAAATAGCATTTGCCATACCTAGATTACCTTCAGCATTTTCGAAATCAATAGGATTCACCTTATGCGGCATGGCACTGGAACCTACTTCACCCGCTTTAATCTTCTGCTTGAAATATTCCATAGAGATGTACTGCCAGAAGTCGCGGTTCATGTCAATCATAATGGTATTGATGCGTTTCATCGCATCAAAAATGGCTCCCAGATTATCATAATTAGAGATCTGAGTAGTATATTCCTCACGTTCCAATCCCAGCTTTCCTGCTACAAACTTATTACCGAATTCTTTCCAGTCATATTCGGGATAAGCTACATGATGCGCATTGTAGTTACCCGTCGCACCACCGAATTTAGCCGTGACAGGACAAGCTTTCAATACAGCTAGCTGACGATTCAGACGATAAACGAAAACCATGATTTCTTTACCCAAGCGAGTCGGAGAAGCAGGCTGTCCATGTGTTTTTGCCAACATAGGGATATTTGCCCATTCTTCAGCGTATGTAGTCAACTGGGCAATCAGCTCTTCAATTTGCGGATAGTATACTTGTTCCAATGCCTCCTTTATAGACAAAGGTACAGAGGTATTGTTTATGTCCTGTGATGTCAATCCGAAATGAATAAATTCTTTGCATTCCTCCATTCCGCCCAACTTATCGAATTCTTCTTTGATGAAATATTCTACAGCCTTTACATCGTGGTTTGTTACACTTTCTATCTCTTTAATACGCTGTGCGTCAGCCTCTGAAAAGTTCTTATAAATAGCGCGCAATGCATCAAAACGTGCATGATCAAAGTCTTTCAGCTGTGGCAACGGTAGTTCACACAGAGTGATAAAGTATTCAATTTCTACCTGCACACGGTACTTGATGAGTGCAAATTCAGAAAAATAAGAGGCCAAAGCTCCCGCTTTTCCTCTGTATCGACCGTCAATAGGTGATATTGCCGTGAGTAAATCGAGCTCCATATTATATTCTTTGATAATTATCAGACTGCAAAATTAATTCTTTTTCTTGAGTTTAACGGTCTGAAGATGCATAAAGTTTGCGAAAATGAAGATTTATTTCACAAATCCCTTTTTAGTCCATTTCAGACTATTCCAACGCTGTACAAAGATAATACCACGAAGATTTTCATCCAGCACAAATGCACACCACATACCTACCAGTCCCCATCCCCAATGAATACCGAACAAGAAACCACAACCTACGGCAACACTCCACTGAACAACAAATCCTACATAAAACGGATAATTCACATCACCCGTTGCACGTAAAGCATTCGTCGCATAAATATTAATAGCCCGGCCCACTTCCAAAATCACATCAATAAACAGGATAATAGTACCCAAACGGATAATTTCCGGATTATCCGTCAGCCAGCTAAACAAAGTATGCCCCATCAAAGCCCAGATACAGGATAAAACTAAAGAAACCAAAATAGAAATACGCATCACATATTTGCCCAACAGATAAGCTGCATGAAGTTTCCTCTCACCTACCAAATGACCAATACAGATGGCTCCGCCTTGTGCCATGGCAATAGCAAACAAATAAACGAACATCACTATATTCACCACATAGGTACGAGTAGCCAGCGCTTCATTCCCCAACATATTAATAAAATAGGTCAATACTACCTGAGAGAAACTGTAGGACATATTTTCTCCGGCCGAAGGGACTCCGATTTTCAACAGGTTTTTCAGCTCGACAAACGGGAAGGGGCGAAAATAGGATAACGGAAATCTGGGAATATGTTTACGGAAAAGAATCACAAAAAGTATCACCATAGATACCCCTCGGGCAAATGCAGTAGAAATAGCAGCACCTTCCACTCCCAAAGCCGCATACCGAACTTACCAAAAATCAGCGAATAGTTACCAATGATATTCAGAATATTTACAACTACCGTTACCATCATGGGATAAACTGCTTTATTGGCACTGCGCAAAGAGGCAGAAATAGTCAGAGATATGGCTTGAAAAAAAGCGAATGCCCCTACTATCTCCATGTAACTCACTCCATATTCCATCAGTCGGAACGAAGCCCCATCATGGACAACAGGAAAGTGGCTCCATAGTGTAAAATGGCACTAACGAATAAACCGAACGCCAGATTGAGTATCAATGATACTCCCACCACCTGCACCATATTCTTGTGCATTCTTGCTCCCAAATATTGCGAACAGAGTACGGAAGTTCCTATATTGATCACCTCAAATATCAGGAAAGCAAACATAATGAGCTGGTTGACCACCCCTACAGCAGCCACACTATTGTCTGAATACTGACTCAGCATCACGGTATCCACTGCACCCAGCATCATAATCAGTAATGTTTCAATGAAAATAGGAACCGCCAGTCTGGCTAGGTTCTTTCGTATGCTCCTCGGTTCTTGAATTACGTCCACTTATCATCTTTGATTTTCGGGGTGCAAAGGTACGGACTTTTCACGATGCAACGGTTTGATTTATATCAAGAAATATGAACTTAAGATTTTTACCAGAAGATAAACAGGAATCTGATCTTTTCTTTTTATCTTTAGAACCAAATCTTAAATCAATAGAACAACATGAAAAAAGGAATCCTTCTGTTATCTGCAATTCTAGCATTGGGCTCTCTGTCCTCATCCGCCCAAAAAAGAACAGCCACCATGACTGATGAAGAAATGTACCTTGATGCCATGCATCATAACATCACTACCGAAAAGATTTCGGTTATGTAAAGCAACTTTCAGACCCAGCCTTGGAGGGACGACTCGCAGGTTCGCCCGGAATGGCTAAAGCTGTAGATATCGTAAAAGGATATTTTAAAGAGTGGGAACTGATACCCGGTGGTGAGAATGGTTCCTACATACAGCTATTCCCCCACCTTGTGTGGAAATACAACCGGGAAGCACTATGGATATCCTATTTCCTGTCACCCAAGGCAAGAAAAAACTGTATGGATCTCTAAGACATATCCTTGGGCAGATGGTTGGTTTGCCGGAGGAATGACCAGTGACGGGGAAGTGACAGCCGATGTGGTATACGCCGGATTTGGCGTTACAGCACCCGAATTAGCATATGATGATTACAAAGATATAGATGTAAAAGGCAAGATTGTGCTGGTGGAGGGAGAAACACCCAATATAAGCCGTAACCCCGATTCACTGACCATGTGGTACAAACATACTTGCACCAAACCAAGCTGAACAATGCCGTAACCCATGGTGCGGCAGGCTTGTTATACAAATGGGTTCCCGGTCCAAATGCCCCCTATAATCCAGGATTTGTCTATTGTCATGTTACAGACACTGTGGTTAATGATATTTTCAGGGGAACAGGCAAGACTTATAAAGAGACTATCCGGCAGATTTATAAGACTCAGAAGCCTGCCTCTTTCCATACCGGAAAGAGAGCCCACATCAAAATGAATGCTACCTATAATCCCAATGCTACTGGAAAAAATATTTTGGGTATGATCAAAGGCAGTGACCCTATACTGTGCAATGAATATGTAATCATTTCCGCCCATCTGGACCACTTGGGAATGATTCCTTTCCTTATTGAAGGAGCGAATGACAACAATTCTTCCTCCGCCGCCATGCTGGGAGTAGCCGAAGCACTGGCAAAATCAAAGATAAAACCCAAACGCAGCATCATTTTCATGAGTGTGGACGGCGAGGAAGCCGGACTCACCGGTAGCACTTATTATACTAATCATCCTCTTGTACCAAAGGATAAAGTAATAGCAATCCTGAATCTGGAGCAGGTGGGTGTAGGCCAGATGTTAGGGGCGAACTACCACTATAAATACCCCGAATTGGCCAAACTGTCCCAAAAAGCCAATGCTATGTATGTGCATCGACGTCTGTTCACTAATGAAACTCATTTCCTGACTCGTCCTCGTACAGATGGTGCTGTTTTTATGAAAGCCGGTTATCCATGCATTGATTTATGGGCATTAGGAGGTGGCTATTACCATCATCCTAAAGATAATATCCGATCCATCAACCCCGATATCCTTCGAGCTGCAACCGAATGGTTATACTGGACTACTATTTTTATAGCAAACAAGTGAACAAATACAAGAAATCCCGACGAGCGCCACTCTGCCGGGATTCCTTTATTCAACCGATGCCATGTCTGCATTGTTCCATATATGTGTTGTGTTATTGTTGGGTCAGATATTCCTTGTACATCTTCTCTATTTCCTTTATGGGAATATCCAATGCACTCACTTGTCTGAAAAAACTCCGGCAATTCTTCATGCAGAAACATATCTTTACGCAAAGTGATAATCCGGTCTTTAGCCCCTGCCGATACAAAATAACCGATACCGCGTTTATTATAAATAATCTCTTGTCCTTGAAGGTAATCATACGTACGGACACTGTATTTGCATTCACCTCCACCGTAGCGGCGTATTCTCTGACAGACGGAATACGCCCTTCCTCGGCATATTGTCCTTGCAGGATTTCATCATTTATCCGGTCGGCTATCTGCAAGTAAATGGATTTACTTTCTTTAAATTTCATAGCAAACGGAATTTAGGTTTAACAACTTGCGAACGGGTAAAAAGCTGGTAACTCAGCCACCAGTTAAACATAGTGAATGCACTGAAAAACGCTACTCCTAACGAAAGTAACTTGTTTAATGTCATCCACTGGAAATTAGTTTCCAGCCACTCAGAAAAACTGCGCATATTGTCATCTCCTATCCATGAAAGAATGTGCACCGATAAAACAGAAAACAGAATAGAAATAAGCATCAAAGCACCCAATGTCTTGAAAAAAAGGTTTCTTATACCAATAATTTCCCCCTAGAATATACAATGAATGTGACCATAACAGGAAAGCCCATCCGCACAATTCACCCAACCAATTCTGGTACGGCATATTCATAGCATAGCCTGATCCCCTATATATCTGCTCACCATCTACCGAAGCCATAGAAAGAAGGTTATACAAAACAGATTGATGGAATGTTTCAGGCACATTAAATAAAGGAAGTAACAGATAACGGGTAATTTCCGCCAATGACGCCGCAACAAAGACAGCCACAGCCAATCCTACCGTAACAATCAAGAATCGTGCTACAAATTTCTCTATCATAGTTGCCGGAAGCATCAGAAAAGCGATACGTTTTTCTTTTGTAATCATATTTTCCATAATGTTAGCAGCATAGACAATGCCAAAAATACCGATGATAAAAGCAAAGGTTCCCATTATATTTAGAACAATAATGCTGAAAAGCCATTTGAGAATCACTATACGTCACCTGTTTCGACATTGTGAGCACCATTACCAATGCAAATGCAGCATAAATTCCGATCAGACGATAAAGATTTGTTTTCCAATTTTCCATAATCTCGCGTTTCATTACCATTGCAATACGCGAAAAGCTAAAGAATTTATTCGTATCCATAGTGTGTTTGTATTACTTGTTAAACAGAAATTGCATTTTTTCTCTCTCTGTCAGCATAGCGTTAAATAATACTTCCAGGTTCAGATTCGTTTCCTCATTATACGTATTCGGAAAAATTACGCTGTTTCCCTGGACGGACGGCTGAACATACAATGCTGTATCCGTCGATTCATTCATTCCTTGCTCTACAAAATAAAGTTTCTCACAGATCGTCTTTACCGATTCATTCAATAATACGCGGGTTCCATCAATAATAACCACATGATCCAGCAGGCTGTCAATATCTCTCACCTGGTGCGTAGAGATGATGACTGCTTTTTCATCGGTCATGCCCGAAGCGATTACTTTACGAAACTGACTTTTAGAAGGAATATCCAATCCATTGCTAGGTTCGTCCATAACCAATAAAGAGGTATTGGTAGCTAATGCAAAGCACATAAATACTTTCTTCTTCTGCCCCATCGAAAGTTCACCCAAATGAATATCTTCATTCATATCAAAATCATGAAGGCAGGCATTCAAAAGCTCATTGCTAAAATTCGGATAGAACGGTGTGTTCAGTTTTAAGTATCGTTTCAAACTGACTGATGGCAAAGCAAACTCTTCAGGCACTAGAAACATATCCTGCAAAGTCAGGGGATAGCGCATGGAAACATCTACCCCTTTGTAAAGTACCTGTCCGGCCTGAGGACGAAGCAGACCTGTCATTAAATAGAGCAAAGTAGATTTACCTGTACCGTTCTTTCCTAAAAGACCGTAAACTGAACCTTTATCCAGCGTCAACGAGAAGTCATTAAAGACACTCTGTTTTTTCTTTCCATAACTGAAAGATAAGTTCTTTATTTCAATCATCATTGTGTTTATATTTTTATTAGTTATTTAGTGCACTAGTTCATTAGTACACTGCAAATATATATAGTTTATTTGAATAAACAAGAAGTATAGCCAATGTTTAACTTTCGTTAATCTCTAAACAAATTAAGCGGGCAGCAACTAAGTACTGTCCGCTCAACCCAAATGATAAATGAAAAAAAGAAGGACTATTTAATTCCTCCTAGTGCCTTAGTAGCAGTTTCGTTCTCAGGATCAATTTCCAATATTTTATTCCAATACTGTTTTGACTGGTTATAATCCTCTTTTACAAAATAATAATACCCCAAATAGCTGTTACATTCTACCAATACTGATTTAGTAGCATCAGGCTTCTGTTCCAGAATACTCAGTGCAGCCTCATAATACGGCTTTGCCAGTCCCTGAGTGGTTTCAGGATCACGCAAAGAATTAACACGGGCACGCCAAAAATTTCCCAAATAGTTATCAGGAACTTTAACAGCCACCTGTGCAAAAATAGTATCGGCTTCAGCCAAATATGTCGGTTGTTTATCCTGATAAGCCGAATCGGTAGCAGCATAATAGTTCAAACGACCATATAAAAAGAGATCACTAATATCCGGGGAGCTTTTCATTTCATCCAGATAATTCTTATAGCTTCTATCGCTTTCGGAAAATCACGTTTCTTCTCGTACACATCAGAGATATCTTTATAAATTTCCGTATGGGACTTATCCATAGACAATGCTTTGTTAAATTGTACCACTGCTTCTTCGTATTGCTTGTCCGCTTCCAGTAAACGAGCGAAATAAACATAGTCCAAGTATACATAATCCGGATTACCGGGATTAGCGAAGAATGTAGCAGCAGCTTCCAATCCTGTCTTATAGTCTTTTAATTCTAAATAATCATACATTGCCAGACGTTTCAGCACATGATTTTCTGGTGCAAGTTCCAAACCTTTCTTCACCATATCCAAAGACTGTGCATAATCTTTATTCAGATATAACAGCATGGCATAGCGGGTATAGTCCTGCTCAGTGGGAGTACCTACTTTCAGATAATTTTCGTATGCTTCTTTTGCCTTACCATATTGCCCCATAGTATAATATACATCCGCCAGTTCCTTACTGATGCATTATCCTCCGGAGTTTTGGACTGTAAGCGCATCAACATATCCAATGACAGTTGAGGTCTACGCCTTTATATACTGTGCATATTTAAAATAAGCTTCACTACAGTCCTCATCCAAATAAATAGCCTGATTGTAATCGCTGCTAGCTTTATTCACATCATTCAAATTCAATGCTATATCACCACTCAGTAGATAAGCCACAGCACATTTACTGTTTATATCTTTAGCGCGTTGCGCATATTCGGCAGCTTCTGCCGTTTTCCCTTGATCTAGATAAGCCCGGCCTATCTCTACCAACAAAAAGGCATTCTTCTTATTCTTACCTTTCAATAATTCATCAAAAGCCTCAGAAGCTTTTGCTGGATCCTCCTTTATCATCGTGGCAGCCTGCTTCACCTGTAGCGACCATTCACTACCCGGCGATTTCTGTCCCCACATGGTTACAGCCAGGCACAAGCTCATCACGATTAATACTAATTTCTTCATGGTTCTTCTTTTTTGTTCATTTATATTCCTCTTTTACATCTACAATCCGCACAGGAGCTGTTGCAGGCACCAATCCTGACTTCAGAATGATACGTTGCCCCCGGAAGTCTGTCAGAAATGAAGTCAGACCACTAGGCAAGCCACTTTTAGGATCATTAAGTAAAATGTACACACTGCGGGTTAATGGATACTGATTTAAAGCCAGATAAGCTTGATAAGGCCTGAAACTATTTTCCACTGTAGCCGAATCCGCACGACTGACAGCCATTATCCGAATGGCGTCATTAAAAGAGAGTCGCGTACTATCCGCAGGATTACCTATCCAGTTGACACCGATAACCCCTAAAGCTGCGGGGGTTTTAGCCACATACGAAATCACCTCCGGATTTGTTTTTTGTGCCTTCAAATCTTCCGATAGAGGCTTACCACCGCAGATCGAGTCGAGTACATAATGTACAGTACTCGAATTGGGATTATCAAATACCAGTTGAAGCGCACCTAGACGGGAATCAGGATTCAACTGTTTCCAGTCAGTAATTTTCCCCGTCAGTATCTCCTTAAATTGTTCAACTGTAATTAATGAATCTGCATTTTGCTTGTTTACTATCAAAGCTAAACCATCCGTTGCCATCTTTACAGATACAGGAAAGAATTTCTTGTCATTGAAAAATGCCATTTCCTGTCGAGTCAGTTGCCTCGTGGTTATAGCCAAACGTACACTGTCCGCCAACAAAAGTTTCATGGCTTTCACTTCACTGCAATAAACTGGATGCACGGTAGCATCCGGCGTTAATGCATGGAATACCTGCAATTCTTCTTCCGCAATGGGACGGAATGTCTCGTCCACAGCTATCGTAATTGTGCCCGAAGTCAACGTATCGTCTTCCCCTGGTTTGGGTTTGTTGCCACAGCCCGAAAACAACAGCAGCAAAACAACCGACAATGCAATATACAGCTTCATCATATATAGATATTATTGTAGCTTAAAAGTTATAGGAACGGTATAGTACACGGGAACATTACGTCCGTTCTGTTTTCCCGGAATCCACTTCGGCAATGACTGGATTACACGGATTGCTTCCTTGTCACAGTACGGGTCCAATGAACGCATCACCTTTACATCCTTCACATCTCCTGTAGCCGAAACTACAAAACGGACAAACACTTTACCCTGTATTCCATTTTCTTGCGCATGGTAGGATAACGCAGATTCTTTGCTATAAAAGACAGCAATTCTCTATCACCACCTGGAAACTGAGGCATCTGTTCTACCATAGTATATGGTTTTTCTTCTGCTTCGGGAGCTTTAGTTATCACTTCTTTCAGTTCAGCAATATCCTTACCGTTCAATTCGTCATTACCTTTCACATCGGCAATGGAGATAGCTACCTTAGTCTGAGTCAATTCTTCCTGACTCTTTATCTCTTCATCATCACGCACTTCCTCATCTTTTTTGATAACAGGAGCCGTAAATTTGATAGAGCTTTTCAGAGCGGGAGGGGGAGCCACCGGTTCCACTTTCTTGAACTCTTCCTGTTTTACTTCAGGTTCTTCCAGTTGTGACAATGTAGTCACTTCCGTCATTACCTCTTTCTGCTTCGGAGTAGCCAGTTTTACCAATGTCGGTATGCTGAATCCTACGGCAGCAATTATCACTACAATCACCATCGCCACGTGTGACGTTTCGGTGAATTGGCCCGCATCTTATAGGCACCGTATGCCTTATTCTTACCTTGGAATACCAGTTCACACCATTCGGGTGAGGTCAAATCTATTTTTGCCATTTTCTTTTCCTCCTTTTAAAAGTGTGTTACTATTCCACGATATCTCTACTCAGATCACCTTTCGTATCATAATTCTTGATCAAGAACTGATCCGCATCAACGATATCTGTTATCACATACTTACCTATATTGCATATTTGCATTTCATCCAGAGCATCAATCAGATTTTTATATGAAGAATCATCCGTCGCCTTTATGATGACAGTCGGCGTATCCTTTCCGCTTTTTATTTCAGAAAGTTTCTTCGTGTAATCTTCCTCTGATATCTTTAAATCAGCTTTCTGTTTTTTCAGTTCGTTTACCTCACGAACTGCCACCGAGTTCTTTTTAAGAAGAATGGAACGCAGACCATCCGCATTATACGAAGTTTCCTTCAGCGAAGTATAGTCTTTATAGTTAGGTTCTCCTTCATAGTAATACAATTTATCTCCTCCTGCCAGCAGCAAAGTTATTGCCTGTGAAGCCTTCACCTTACTCTGTTGTTCTTCAGTGATATTCTTGTCATTGCTCGGCATACTTATTTCCATCGTCTGAGGTTTGCTCAACGTGGTACACAGCATAAAAAAAAGTAATCAGCAACATATTCATATCCACCATAGGTGTAAAATCTACGCGGACAGTCATTTTCTTTTGCTTGGATCCTTTTCCTTTTTTGCCGCTTTCTTGTACTTCAGCACTCATAATTATTCAGTTTTATTTATCAGAAGTAGTCTTCAGAGAAGTAATCAGATTGTACCGATTCTCTCTGAGATCCTGAAGTGAGCTCATTACATTTTTAATCACAGCGTAGGGAGTTGACGCATCAGCTTTGATAGCAATGCGTAAATCAGGATTCACCTGACGAGCATTACGTACCCACGATTTAAACTGATTATCTGTGCTGTCACAGGGAATACCTTCATTTTTCAACAGTTTATCCTGCTGTTCAGTAGGTAAATCCAAAAATTTCTGCATGCTTCTCATCGGAACACCAAACGTAGAAGCTGTCACAAATTTCTTTTCCTGCTCAGGAGTAAAGTCAACTCCGTACTCCTCACCCATCTTCTCCAATACAGCCTTCATATCGGGCTGTTTGTCGAGGCTCATAAATATTTTCCCTTGCGGATCCACCAAAATCTGAAGGATATTCGTTTCCGGAATCTTGATTTCTGAAACGGAGGCCGGAGTAAACACCTGCACCGGTTCCTTCTTCACAAATGTTGAAGTCAACATAAAGAAGGTAAGCAACAATACAGTAACGTCACTCATAGCTGTCATATCTATGAACGTACTTTTCTTTTTAATCTTTGCTCTACCCATAGTAGTTCATTTTAAAGGGGTGGCACGATTATTTATGAGAAGCCGCAAAGGTCTGTACAATAGAGAAACCTACTTCATCGAGGCTGTAAGTCAATTTATCAATCTTATTAGTGTAGTAGTTATAAGCAATAACCGCCAATGCACCTGTCAAGATACCAAATGCTGTATTGATCAACGCTTCGGAAATACCTTGCGATAATGCCATTGAGTCTGTACCACCACCAGCAGACAAAGCTGCAAATGAACGAATCATACCGATTACCGTACCAAGCAATCCCATCAGGGTACCCAGTGTAGTAATAGTACCGATAATTGGTAAATTCTGCTCCATCATAGGAAGTTCCAGTGCAGTAGCTTCTTCCAATTCTTTTTGAATGGCCAAGACTTTCTGGTCTTTGGATAGAGTCTCATCGTTTTCAACTTCAGCATACTTTTTCAAAGTAGAGGTAACAACATTAGCGACAGAGCCACCTTGTTTATCGCAAAGTTCCTGTGCTTTCTTCATATCTCCGGTAGCCAAAGCCGATTTGATATTAGCGACAAATTTCACCAGCGAGCCTTTACCAAAAGCCGAACGGATAGCAAAATAACGTTCAATACTCAATGCTATGACAGTGAGCAACAAGGTTTGAATAATAGGAACCACAATACCCCCTTTATAAATAGTTCCCAGGAAATTACCCGGCAACGGATGATTATTAGGGTCATTGTTCATAAAATTAGCTGGATTTCCCAGTAAAAAGTTATATATACAAATTGCAATGATAAAGCAGCATATAATTACCCAACCTGCATTTTTAATACCTACAATCTTATTAGTAGTTTTATTTTGAATAGCTTCATGATATATTTTAATTAATCGTTATAGTTTAAAAAAAGATAATTCGAGACCAACCCCGACACTCTGCAGGCGTCGGAGGAGGTTAAACAACTAAATTTATAACGATTAATTAAATCAAGATGCGTCTCAGCGTGAACACAAAATAATGACATGCCGGAGACACACAATGAATGGGATTAGACGGAAAGATTTTGGCGCGGTCAATAGCCAATAATTCCTCCCGTAGTGAAAAACGTCCTATGAGAATTTTTAAGAAGTTCTGTTGAAGTTCCTCTGCTCTACGGATACGAAGATCGTCAGGCACTAATTTAGTTAATACCTGCTGTTGTCCTGTCAGCAAAGAAGTAGTGAAAGAACATGGTTTCCAATGTACCATGGTCAGACGGCGTATTCTCTTGAGATTCCGTAGTAGTAGCATACCTGTCAATGGCGGAAGATACAACATCCGCATCGACTCCCTGATAGTTCAGCATTACAAGCAGGGCGATTAATCCTATTTTGACAATAGCTTCATTGACTACTGATTTCGCAAGATTCTCGGTTTATATTATTGAAACAATTCTATTGTTTTATTTGTTCACACAGACCTAAAAATTACTCAAGTGTTTTTATACTGAAGTTTTATTTTATAAGTTTTCTCTCATGAATTATTCAAAATTCACGTAGCAAATATAGTAAATATATTCGATAATCATAAAAAGATTACGAAATAAATTTCCTTTTTTAACTCCTTTTCTAATTCCAAATTATAATGCTCATTCTTTAGTTAAATATGCTCAATGATAGAATCATTGCAAAGCCTATTAATAGGGTATTTATGCTCCAAAATTTCACCTGTTTTATTATCATAAGTATATATTATTATATACATGTATAATCCTCTTTCGATACAGAAGAAGAAGATGTAGACAACTGATAGCTTGCATAAAGGCGCTATAATCATCTTCCGTTTCTCTGTTAGGCGGG
>ENA-OQIM01000037-OQIM01000037.1-human-gut-metagenome-genome-assembly--contig:-NODE-37-length-35821-cov-3.781336_pt1 | contig 35821 bp, 53 predicted proteins | sample MGYA00242579_ERZ504744 | MGnify/ENA primary metagenome ERZ504744 (study PRJEB26092, sample SAMD00036441) | human gut metagenome | host: Homo sapiens | study: EMG produced TPA metagenomics assembly of...
GTACGAAAAACGAATTCCATTGACGGATTTTTTGCAAAACGCTGATCCGCCAACACTCCTGCACAACTCACTGCGTTCAAACAGTGCCCGTGTTGGCTGCGATTTTGCAAAAAATCCTATGAAATTCTATCATTTCGTACACCTATCGTTCTTTATGTTTTTATGAATACCTGAAGACATTCCTGTATACAATTAAGATTTTCAAGACAGAAGAGTGGATGTTTTACTATGTTGGTTTACATCTTTTAGATGATTGATAACTACAAATTCAAATAATCCCGGATAAAAACGCCGTCATCAAATGAAACCTCTCTACCGTATCATCCAATTTCAAATCCCAATGATCCTCGATCACCCGCATCCGATAAGTAATCGTATTTCGATGACAAAACATATTCGAAGCCACATGCTGGATACTCCCATTACAAAGCAGATACTGATGCAACGTCTCCAGATAATTTGTATCATGAATCTCATCATACTCTTCAATATTCTTCAAATACTCATCATGATAAGCCATCAAAAGATTTTTATCATTCACAGAATGAAGAATTCGAAAGAATCCCATCTCCTCAAACCGGGCAATTTCCTGTCCTTTATTCACAGCATAAACAAGAGCAGCCAGAGAACGTTGATAACTTACACGAATCTCACGAAGCGTGTGGACAGAACTTCCAATTCCTGCATAAATCTGCATTTTTTTTAATGAACTTTTCAGTGTAGAGATCAAAGAAGACATTTCGTTATAAATCAATTCTTTTCCATGTCATGAAAAACAAACAAAAATGATTTTATAAAAGCAATATGAATATCCAGATCGTTTAGTTTGATATAACTTTCCATCAAAAACAGCAGACGCAATTTAAGATCATCAGAGATCGCTTTCTTATTACATTTCATTAAAGAAATCTCATAACAATCTTCTTTCTCAAAATGATTATCTTCAAGAATCCGCAAAGCATCATAATGATGCAGAGAATCTTCTTCAATAAAAGATAAAAATGCATCCGTGATCGAAGTATCTTTCTGTGTATCCATAAAGATCTTATTATAATAATTTCTCGTAATATCATAAATATGAACTTTCCAAGGCATCTCGATCAATGGATAGTTGTGTTTGTCGCACAATGCTTTAATAGAATCAGTGATATCTTCGGAAAGAATATATTTTCCTGTATTTAAGATCATCCCGCAAGTATGGCTTTTGATCATCGTTTCAATAAAATCATAAAGAGAAGCCTCATCCTGACAGTTGATCCCTGTCGTGATGATCAGTTCTCCACCCTTTAGAAGTTGTGGGTAGAACTGTCTTCAGAGACATAAACCCAGTTCATGATATGATCGATCCCAGTTTCACCTGCGATCATGGAAAGATGGTATTGATGTTTGGTTTGTGTATATAATTCATTTAATGTAAGAGGCATAAATCTGCCCTCCTTTATTTGTGTCCTATTCATTTGAAGTCATGTAAAAATAGTCTACCATATTTGATACTATTTGTGCAATGAACACAAAGAATCAAAGGAAAATTGTGATAAAAGAATATAGGAAACTAATAAAAAATTGGTGGAATGATCACACAAAAATGAAAAAAATTATTCAAAAAATAAATAACTATTTAATAAGAAGAAACCAGAGAAAAATTGATGAAAAATTCAATTTCTCTGGTTATTTTGGCAAAATAGATAAGAAACAAAAAATATGGTGGTTTGCATTTGTAAAAAATGTTATAATAATTTTTGTAAAAAGATTTCGCAAGAAGGAGGAAATATCTATGCATAAGTATGGACCAGTGATCAAGATGTTGTCATTGGTGACTCAGATAGGAATTACGATGTTGACTTCTGTTTTTTATGCATGGCGATCGGAATGTGGATTGATAAACATTTTTCCACAAATCTATTTCTTCTTTTTCTGATTCTTGGTATTATGGGAGGAATCAGAGGAGTATATTCTCTGATTCACAATATACTGGAACAGGAAGATATGGAGGATAAAGATGAGAGATAAATTAAGACAGCTAGACGAGACATACCTAGATCTTGTGATCGGGATTCTTTTGTGCGGAGTGTTATCTGCGATTTTGGGTATGATAATAACCAGAGGTGATCTAAGATATCTGATCGGAGCTATTGTGGGAACGATCTTTGCTCTCGTGATGATCACAACGATGATGGTAAGCATCCAGAAGTCTGTACAGATGGATACTCATCAGGCAAGCCGGAATATGATCAAGAGTGCGTTGATAAGATATGTAGCAACATTGGTTATTTTATATGTGATGATCAAACTTAGTATGAGTGCTTTTATTGCTGCATTGGTTGGATTCTTAAGCAGTAAGTTTGCAGCATTTTTACAAAAACCGATTCACGAGCATATCACGCGCAGAGTTTTACAAGAATAACGTGAATCACATTTCCGGGTTTCTAACATGGAGAAAGAGAAAATCGGAAAAATGGAAAATATAATAAAAAGGAGGTTGTGCCATGGGAATTATGAATGCCCCCATGATGTTGGCAGCATCATCCGGTGATGACGTTGACTTTATGGTGCATGGGCTGATCCCGCTGAAGTTTTTCGGGCATAAGGTCTGGATCACGACAACGCATGTGACGACGCTGATCGTTATGGTGTTCATCATCGTATTAGCATTGATCGCAAGACATGCAGTTCTTCACGGTGATGAGAAGCGTCAGGACTTCAGAATTTTGTGGAGATGATCGTTGAAGTGCTTGATAATCTGGTAAAGGGAAGCATGGGAAGACATTGGCGTCCATTTGTAAATTACATTGGAACGATCATGGTCTTTATCTTTTTTGCAAATACATCTGGATTATTTGGCTTAAGACCACCGACAGCGGATTATGGGACAACGCTTGCGTTAGCGTTGATCACGTTTGTACTGATTCAGTACAGTGCATTTAAGACGAGTAAATTACATGTATTTACAGATCTTTTCAAACCGATCCCAATCTTATTTCCAATTAACCTGATCGGAGAGTTTGCGACACCGCTTTCCATGTCTCTTCGTTTGTTTGGAAATATTATGGCGGGTACGATCATGATGGCATTGTGGTACGGATTGCTGCCATGGCTTGCGCAGCTAGGTATTCCAGCATTCTTGCATATGTACTTTGATCTGTTTTCAGGAGCGATCCAGACATTTGTATTTGCGATGCTGACAATGACATTTATCACAGATAAGCGGGAAGCTTAAATTTTAGCGACAAAATTTTATGTAGTTTAGGAGGAAAAAACTATGAATATTTCAAGTGAAGCATTTGTATTAGGGTGTTCTGCGATCGGAGCAGGACTTGCACTGATCGCAGGTATCGGACCTGGTGTTGGACAGGGATACGCAGCAGGACAGGGTGCAGCAGCAGTAGGACGTAATCCAGGAGCGAAAGGTGATATCACATCTACCATGCTTCTTGGACAGGCGGTAGCAGAGACAACAGGTCTTTATGGTCTGGTTATTGGTTTGATCTTATTATATGCAAATCCACTGTTTGCAAAACTTTAATAAAACAAGCCGAAGGGAGGCCAAGGCGTGGACGGAAGAATATTTGGATTAGATATTCAGCTTGGCTTTGATGTGATTATGCAAGGAATCGCAGTGTTCATCATGTTTGCACTGCTTTCCTATATTCTGTTTGAACCGGTTCGCAAGATCTTAGAAGACCGTAAGAACAGAATTGCAGATGAGATCGATCAGGCAGCAGCCGATCAGGCAGAAGCTGCAAAGTTAAAAGCCGAATACGATCATAAGCTAAAAAATGTTGAAAAAGAAGCGGATGCCTTAATGCACAGGCCAGAAAGAAAGCACTGAAGAGAGAGGAAGAGATCGTTGCAGGAGCGAAAGAAGAAGCTGCAAGGATCATAGAAAGTGCGAATCATGAGGCAGAGCTTGCAAGAATCAATGCACAGGATCAGATGAAGCAGGAGATGGTCAAGATGGCAGTCTTAATGGCTGGCAAATTCATCCAGAACCAGATGGATGAGAAAGACCAGAATGCTTTCGTTGATCAGACCTTACAGGAAATGGGTGATAAGACATGGCTTCAAGAGTAGATAAGATTTACGGGGATGCCTATATTTCTGTGAAAACAGATGAGGACGATCTTTTAGAAGCTTTGGAAGAGGCGAAAGCTGTCAAAGAAATCTTAGATTCCAACACAGATTTCGTGAATTTCCTAAATCATCCCCAGATCACAAAAGAAGAGAAGATGGAGCTGCAAAGAACGTTTTTGATGGCCGGGTTTCTGATGATATGACAGGATTTTTGATGATCATCATCAAGAAAGGACGTTTTAAAGAATTTGATGGAATCTTTACTTATATCATTTCGAATATCAAACGTCAGTTAGGAATCGGAGCCTACATGTAACGTCAGCAATGCCGCTGTCACAAGAACAAAAAGACAAGATCTTAAAGAAAGTCATTGCTTCTTCAGAATATCAGAAGTTAGAGGTGACTTATGAGACAGATAAAGACATCATCGGTGGATTGATCCTTTGTATGGATGACCGGATTGTGGATAATTCCATTCGTACAAAGCTTGATTCGATGGGCAGATATCTGTCACAAATACAATTATAGAACAGGAGGAAGATAAGCCCCATGAATTTAAGACCAGAAGAGATCAGTTCTGTGATCAAAGAACAGATCAAACAATATTCAACAAAGCTTGAAACCTCTGATATTGGAACGGTAATACAGGTTGCCGATGGAATCGCCAGAATCCATGGATTAGAGAAAGCGATGCAGGGAGAACTGCTCGAATTTCCAGGGGAAGTTTATGGAATGGTATTAAACTTAGAAGAGGACAACGTAGGTGCAGTTCTCTTAGGTGACCGAAAGAATATTAACGAAGGCGATATTGTCAAGACAACGGGCCGCGTGGTAGAAGTGCCAGTTGGAGATCAACTGACAGGACGTGTCGTAAACTCATTAGGACAGCCAATTGACAATAAAGGTCCGATCGAGACAGATAAATATCGTCCAATTGAAAGAGTTGCGTCAGGAGTAATCTCAAGAAAATCCGTAGATACTCCGATCCAGACAGGAATCAAAGCGATCGATGCGATGGTGCCGATCGGAAGAGGACAGCGTGAGCTGATCATCGGAGACCGTCAGACAGGTAAGACAGCGATCGCGATCGATACGATCATTAATCAGAAAGGACAGGGTGTTCACTGTATTTATGTGGCAATCGGTCAGAAAGCATCCACAGTTGCCAATATCGTGAAGACACTAGAAGAGTTTGGCGCGATGGATTATACAACGATCGTAGCATCCACAGCCAGTGAATTAGCACCACTTCAGTATATCGCACCATACGCAGGATGTGCGATCGGTGAAGAATGGATGGAGAGAGGAGAAGATGTATTAGTTGTATATGATGATTTAAGCAAACATGCAACTGCATACCGTACACTTTCCTTACTTCTTCGCAGACCACCTGGACGTGAAGCTTATCCTGGAGATGTATTCTATTTACATTCAAGACTTTTAGAGCGTGCAGCCAGATTATCTGATGAATTAGGTGGAGGATCATTAACAGCCCTTCCGATCATCGAGACTCAGGCAGGTGATGTATCTGCATACATTCCAACCAACGTTATTTCCATCACAGATGGACAGATCTATCTGGAAACAGAGATGTTTAATGCAGGTTTCAGACCAGCGATCAATGCCGGACTTTCTGTATCACGAGTTGGAGGATCTGCACAGATCAAGGCAATGAAGAAGATCGCAGGACCAATCCGTACAGACCTTGCACAGTATCGAGAACTGGCAGCATTTGCCCAGTTTGGATCAGAGCTTGACGATGATACAAAAGAACGATTAGATCAGGGTGAGAGAATCAGAGAGATCTTAAAACAGCCACAGTATCAGCCATTACCAGTTGAGAAACAGGTTGCGATCATTTATGCAGCAGTCAAGAAACATCTCTTAGACCTGCCAGTAGATCAGATTCTTGATTTCCAGAAAGAATTATTTGAACTGATTGATACAAAATATCCAGAGATCTTTACAAGCATTGCCGAGACGAAAGTCATGGATGATGCGACAGAAGAGAAACTGATCAAAGCGATCAATGAAGCAAAAGAATTATTTAGAAAGTAAGGTGATCTGTCATGGCATCGATAATTGATATTAAAAGACGAAAAGCCAGCGTCGAAAGTACCGGACAGATCACAAAAGCGATGAAACTTGTATCCACGGTAAAGTTACAGAGAGCCAAGCAGCGTGCAGATGAGTCAAAAGCATACTTTAATAAGATGTATGAGACGATCAGCTCGATCCTTGCAAAAGCAGGTAATATCAATCATCCGTATTTACAGGAAAATGGTTCCACAAAGAAAGGGATCATTACCATTTCATCCAACCGTGGATTAGCAGGAGGATATAATAACAATATTGTGAAACTGATCCGGGACAGCGGTATGAACAAAGAAGATATCATGATCTATGCGGTAGGACATAAAGCGATGGATACGTTAAAACATCGTGGGTATGAGATTGTTTCTGATGATTCAGAGATGATCAACGAGCCAGTCTATGATGATGCCAGAATCTTAGGAGAGAAGCTTCTAAAAGCTTTTGAGGATGGAGAGATCGGTGAGATCTATCTGGCATACACAGATTTTAAAAATACCGTGTTCATGAACCAAAACTTGTAAAATTACTCCCAATTGAGAATGATCAGCAGGCAAATGAAGAGAAATCTGAAAGCAAGGCTCCAATGAATTTTGAGCCAGAGCCGGAAGAAGCACTTTCTTTATTAATTCCAAAGTATATCTGCAGCATGATCTATGGAGCCTTAGTTACATCTGTAGCAAGTGAAAATGGAGCCAGAATGCAGGCAATGGATTCTGCGACAAGCAATGCAGAAGAGATGATCTCAAACTTAGAACTTGCATACAACCGAGCAAGACAGGGAGCGATCACACAAGAATTAACAGAGATCATTTCAGGAGCAGAAGCCCTGAGTGATGGACTCGATATAAGAAGCAGGAGGAAATAACATGGCAGATAATCGTACAGGAAAGATCACACAGGTCATCGGTGCGGTTCTGGATATCAAGTTTGGCAGTGATAACCTGCCAGAGATCAATGATGCGATCGATATTCAGACAAAAGACGGCGGGAAATTAGTCGTTGAAGTTGCACAGCACCTGGGTGATGACACCGTAAGATGTATCGCAATGGGACCAACCGACGGATTAGTCCGTGGAATGGAAGCACAGGCTACAGGCGGACCAATCTCCGTTCCTGTAGGAGAGGCAACCTTAGGACGAATCTTTAACGTGCTGGGAGATCCTATTGATAATAAACCGGCACCAGAAGGAGCCAACCGCTTACCGATCCACAGAAAAGCACCGGAATTTTCAGAACAATCTACAGAGACAGAAGTTCTGGAAACAGGGATAAAGGTCGTTGACCTTCTATGCCCATACCAGAAGGGTGGAAAGATCGGTCTGTTCGGTGGTGCGGGAGTAGGAAAAACCGTACTGATCCAGGAGCTGATCCGAAATATCGCAACAGAGCATGGTGGATATTCTGTATTCACTGGTGTAGGAGAACGTACTCGTGAAGGAAATGATCTATACACAGAGATGAGTGAATCAGGTGTTATCGACAAGACCGCCATGGTCTTTGGACAGATGAACGAACACCTGGAGCCCGTATGAGAGTTGGTCTTACAGGTCTTACGATCGCAGAAGATTTCCGTGACCGTGGAGGAAAAGATGTCTTATTATTCATCGACAACATTTTCCGTTTCACACAGGCAGGATCTGAGGTATCCGCTTTACTTGGACGAGTGCCAAGTGCGGTAGGTTACCAGCCAACACTGCAGACAGAGATGGGTGCCTTACAGGAACGTATCACATCCACAAAGAATGGATCAATCACATCCGTACAGGCAGTCTATGTGCCAGCCGATGATTTAACTGACCCGGCACCAGCAACAACTTTTGCCCATCTGGATGCAACAACTGTATTATCACGTGCGATCTCAGAGATGGGAATCTATCCAGCGGTAGATCCATTGGAATCAACATCCAGAATTCTCGATCCAAAAGTCGTTGGAGAAGAACATTACAAAGTAGCTCGTGGTGTTCAGGAGATTCTGCAAAAATACAAAGAATTACAGGATATCATTGCAATCTTAGGTATGGATGAACTTTCCGAAGACGAGAAACTGGTCGTAGACCGCGCAAGAAAGGTACAGAGATTCTTATCTCAGCCATTCTTCGTAGCTGAACAGTTTACAGGAAAACCAGGACAGTATGTATCCTTAAGTGATACGATCCAGGGATTCAAAGAAATCTTAGAAGGAAAACACGATGAGATTCCAGAAGGAATGTTCTTGAATGCAGGAACCATCGAAGAAGTTGTAGAACGTTTTGCAGCAAGAAATAAGTAGGTGATCCTATGGCTGAAAACACAATGAAATTAGAAGTCATTACACCAGAACGCTCATTTTATACAGGAGATGTCACATTTGTTGAGTTAAATACAACCGAAGGAGAAGTCGGAATTTACGCAAGACACATCCCGATGACTATGATCATCGCACCAGGTGTCCTAACAATCACAGAAGAAGACGGAACCAAGAAGAAAGCGGCATTATTAAAAGGATTCGTGGAAGTCACAGAAACAACCATGAGTATCCTGGCAGAAGTCGCAGAATGGCCGGAAGATATCGATGTTGAACGTGCAAAGAAGCCGAAGAGAGAGCAAGAAAGAGACTCGAAGCTAAGAGTGCAGATATTGATATTGCAAGGCAGAGTTGGCACTTAAGAGAGCGTTAGTTCGTAAGGGATTGAAAGCATAAAGTGAATTTGAATATATGTAAAAAGATTCTAGGCAGATTGATTGCTTAGAATCTTTTTATTTTTTCATATGTAAAAAAACATATACAATAAAAAAATAATATAATATTATATTTATACTTGTACAAATGATGAGCTTCGTATAAAATATAAAGTAAAATAAGATTGAAGGAGAAAGGTGAGTCAATGAAAAAATTAACAAAAAAAGAAGTAGAAATAATGAAAATATTTTGGGCAAGTGAGCATCCATTAGCAGCATCAGATATTTTGAAATTGGATGAAAGTATGAATATTAATACGATACGTGCATCCATTCAGAGTTTACTGAAAGCAGATTATATTGAAGTTGCTGGTATTGAACATAGAGGAAATGTATTGGCGCGTACTTACACTGCGAAGATTAAGATAGAGGAGTATATTATTTCTAATTTTGCAGGAATTAACAATAAAATATCTAAAAAATCTTTGGTTGCTCAATTTATAAAAAATGAGGAGGATGAAGAGATTATAAATGAACTGGAACAAGAATTGAAGCATAGAAAAGAAATTTTAGCGAAAAAGAGGGATAATTAGATATGATATTTCCAACATACGGATCAGTATTTGCATGTATATTATTGAGTAGTGTTTTTATGATTGTGGTATGTTTGCTGGGAAATAGAATGAATTTTATTTTAAAAAATAGTGCTAATTTGTTGGTATTTTTCATGATCATGGTTATGTTAAGAATGTTTTTTCCATGTAATTTTGTATTCACCAAAAACATTTATTCTACACGTGCGTTGACTGTAATATGTGATATTTTAATGAAACATATTTGGAAGGATTATAGTGTTTCAGATGTAATTATAGTAGTATGGATATTAATTAGTTTTATGTATATATGCAAGCTTATACATACACAGATTCAATTCAATCGATTTTTATCAATACTAGTACCAGATAATTCAAATAAGATAGAGAAGGCATATAAATCAGTACAAAATAATAAAAACTATAAATTTGAAATATATAAAATACAGGGAATTAAGAGTCCATGTATTACAGGATTGATTCATCCTAAGATTCTACTGCCGGAAATGGATTTTACCGAAAAAGAATTACAATATATTTTTAAACACGAACTGCAGCATTTTAATCATCATGATCTGTGGTTAAATATGTTGTGTGAAATTATTATGTGTTTTTATTGGTGGAATCCTTTCGCATATTTTTTAAAAGAGAAATTCAAGGATATGTTAGAATTCGCAAACGATAAAAAAATAACGGAATCAATGAATGAAATGGAAATTTATGAGTATTTAGAATGTATGCTTAAAATTATAAAGAATAATAAGATGCATAAGAAGATACCAGTTCTTTGTTTTATTGGATGCGGAAGATCTACACTTCAACAAAGATTTGACTTAATTATAAGAGGACAGGAGAAAAAATATAAACACAGAGGATATATTTTGTACATTATGTTTTTTTGTTTCAGTTATATTTTAAGTTTTGTTTTTGCATTCGAGCCAGAATATAATAATCCAGATCATATGTCAGATGAAATTATATACAATTTAGAAAATAAAGATACATTTTTTATAAAAAACAATAAAGGATATAAAATATATTATAAAGGAAGATTTGTAGGAAAGTGTAAATCATTAGAAACATTTCAAGGATATCGTGTATATAAAAACGACAAGGAGGCAAAAGAAAATGAAGAGGTTAAATAAGATAATTGTATGTTTAGGTGGGGTATTAGTATTTTCGATGGGACTTAATTTCTCTGTTCAAACAATTTATGCACAAGAAAATGTAGCAATTGTAGATGAAGGGCAAAATGGAGATATCGAGGAATATAAAAATGTTTATGTTTGGAAATATAAAGTAGTAAATGGAAATTTATATAAAAGAAAATATAATATAGTAACTGGAAAATGGGTAGGAAAATGGATACCAGTATAAAATGATATAGTATTTTTTTAACAACATATTATAAAAATATTGACAATATATACATAATGCAGTAGTATATAAGTACATTCTGGAATGTAAAAATATTATATAAGGAGAGCATTATGACAAAAAAAATTAGCATTAATAGCATTTTGTTTCTGCGCATGTTTCGGACTAGTTGGTATAACATATGCAGATACATATGCAAGTACAACAAAAGAGAACACAGCTGAACAAGAGCAGGAAATTAATTTAGACCAGTATTTAAATAATGGTGATAAATCATTACATGATGTGATTTATGGTGTGTCAAGTGATACAGCATCAAATAAATTATTAAAAGGTCGTCCAAGTAAACCTAACGCTAATAGAGGCTATTTTTGGGTAACTTGGGAAGGTGAAAAATTTGCTGCACATTTTGATAATGATTATTATACACATAGAGTGGTAGTGAAAAATTCAAATTCTTCTAAATGGTATGCTAGTGCATGGGTCCCAAAAGGAACACGAGCTACAAGAAGAATTTTTCAGACATTAACTGGAAATAAGGCTAAATGGGCAACTAAATAATAGAAATATAAAATAATTACTGCAGCCTATATACAAAAAGGTTACAGTAATTATTTTTTAGGAGAAAACTGTGAAATGAAAAGCAAAAAGATTGTTTGTATCTTATATAGCATTGTATTGATAGGCATGAATGTTTTTGGGTTTGCAATTTTCAGTGATTATCGCATGACAGATAAGATTTTCCATAAGAGAGTGGTAGAAGTTCAAGCCAGACAACAAGAACTTGTGAATGTATCAGAAGTTCATAAAGAACTTTTAAAGTTTGCAAATCAATATCATGTAACAATTATGAAATATGAATTCCTTAATGAAAAGGAATTATCTATTTATACAACAAATCAACAAGAAGTTTTAAATATGAAGTTTCCATATACCACATGGAAAATAAATGTGTATCCATTTAAAGATTTGAAGAATGTAGGATATGGAAACACATTTTTTATAGATCATACGACGAGAGCAATAGAGCAGAAATTAGAACAGGGATTATCCCAATATGGTATTGTAAAAATATATACCAATCAACAAAAATGGCAATCAATAAATAATTTTTCTGTGTTGTATTTGTTAGGATTTAGTGTTTTATTTTTATTGCTAGGATTTAGTGTCTATTATATATATTCGAGAAAGAAAATAGCTTTAATGAAATATTGGGGATATTCGAAAGCATCAATTATATGGAAGATAAATAAAGATATCATAAGATTTTGGATATTCAATGAGATGATATGGTTAATGATATGGATTGGAGTTGGATGGAAGTTTGAAGGAATACAAAAAATAATAGAATATATGTCTACATGTATTTTGGTAAATTTATTGATAAGTATTATAATTTTTCTGTTGGCAATTATAATAAATTGTATGATATTATCTTTTGAAAAGCATATATCAGAAGGGGAAAAAAATGGCTTTTTTAGTCAAATCAAAAAAGTATCTTATATAGTGCTGATTAGTGTTTTTATAGCTGTTCAGTTAACTTTAAGTAATGCAACAAATGATGCACAACGATTGAAAGATAAACAGCATACTTTGAGTTATTGGAATAAGACAAAAAATATTTATACAATTAATTTTCAAGGATATGATTCTTCAGTGGCAGAAGATTCTTTGGAAGCAAGAAATATTAATGATGAGTTAAAAAATTTTTATCAAAAATCAAAAGATAAAATGAAAATATTTCTTATAAACTCAGATAATTATGAAAAGGAATCGGATGGAAGAGGAAATCAGAGGTACGAATTTGAGTATGTTGGAGATAAAGAAGAGCAAATTTGTTCACCAGCAGGAAGAAGTATTCAAATAGATGAAAATTATTTAAAGCGAAATCCAATACAAACATGTAATGGGAAAGCCATTTCAAAATTGATTGATTACGATCAAAATACTCTTAATATTTTAGTGCCAGAACAGTATAAGAAATATGAAAAAAAAATCGTAAAAAATTATAAAGAAAATTTCTATTTCCAAAAGGTTACAATAGATAATTATTTTAGAAAAAATATGAATAAACCAAAAAATATGTTGAAAAAAGATAAACTATCTATTCATATTATATATGTGAAAACGAATCAATCTTATTTTACATATGATTCAGATACAGGAAATGGGAAAAATCAGATTATAGATCCAATAGCAGTCATTTATACAGGTGGGGTGGATTCATCTTGTATTGCATCTATGTATGCAGGAGATACAGTTTCAGGTAGCATTTATTTTGAGGATAATTCTAAAAAACAAGGTTATGCGTATCGAAAAGTAGAAGCATTAGAACAAAAGTTAGGCATTTATCAATTTAACTCTGTGACAAATATTTATGGACAGGCAGCCAGTAATCTTGTGATTATTCGACAGAAAGTAATGTGGCAGAGTGCAATTTTATTAGCAGTTATACTTTGTTCCATAGTATTTATAACAATAGCAGTTAGTGGATATTATTTTTCAAAACAACAAAGATTATTATTAGAAGCTTTATGGGGATATGCTATATGTCGTCAATAAAAGAAATCATTCTAGTTTTGATAGGCATTAATTTGTGTACAACTGCAGTAGTATATGTTATAAAACATAATGTAGTAGTATGGCATTTTATGATTATAGCATGTATCATAGAAATTATTGTTACAAAGTTAGAGTATGATTATTTAAGTAAGAAAAATTTACATGAAAAAATAATAAATGGAGAGCAATGGTGATGATTGAATTAAAAGATATTTGTAAATCATTTGGTGATCATGTAGTTTTGAAAAATTTTTCGTTAAAAATCAATAAAAATGAATTTATTGCAATTATTGGTGAGAGCGGGGCAGGAAAAACTACTATTTTAAATATGATTTCTATGATTGATAAACCAGATAGTGGGAGTATTTCAATCAATGGGGAAAATAGCTTTTCTAAGAAAGATATTCAAAATTTAAGAAGATATGTATTTGGGTATATTTTTCAAAATTATGCCTTGATAGAAAATGATACAGTAAAAGAAAATCTGTTGTTATCAAAAAAGTATCGAAAGAATTTTAAAGAAAAAGAGTTAGAAGAATCTTTAGAGAAAGTTGGGATATCCAAAGAATATCTGGGACATAAGGTTTGCGAATTAAGTGGTGGAGAACAACAAAGAATAGCAATTGCAAGAACGATGTTAAAACCATGTGAGATTATACTTGCAGATGAACCAACTGGAAATCTTGATACAAGCAATAAGGAAAAAATTATTCATTTATTTAAAGAATTAAAAAAAGAAGGAAAAACAATAATATGCGTTACACATGATGAAGAAATGGCAAAAAGTGCAGATCGAATCATTGATTTAAAAAAGGAAAGAGGTAGTGAAAAATGAAAAGTATTTTATTAGCAGCAATGAATGGAGTATTAATTTTATTTACAGTATTAGTGCATAAGATAATTTTTAGAATACTGGGATTAGGGTATGATAACTTGGTGATATATTGGGGATTGTTTGTGCTTATATTTTTTATATTTGATGTAATTTTGAATTTTTTCTTTTTAAAAGATAAATCAAGATAAAAGCAAGAATATATTTGAATATGTAAAGAAATCCTGTCTACATTGAGAAATCAGTGTCAGGCAGGATTTTTTGTTAAATTAAAACCATCAATCTTTTCAGATTATGTAATTTTTTCTAAATTCATTGTCTCTAAAAAGATGAAAGGAGATCAAAAGAATGTCGACAGAACAAATTTTAGAAAGGCTTATGCGAGAATACGGAGATTCTGTTTTTCGTATGTGCTTTCTTTACTTAAAGGATTATCATTTGGCAGAAGATGCCACACAGGGAACATTTATGAAAGCTATGAAAAAATTAAAAGATTATTTTGAGTTGCATATAAAATAACCAGATAGTAAAATATGAACAAAAGGTAAGATTAAATGCGGAAAGGAGGGAACCTCATGCAAAAGAAACTTCCAATCGGAATTGAAAACTTCGAAGATATGATAAAAGAAAACTATTACTATGTAGATAAAACAGGCCTGCTCAAACAATTGCTAAATGAACACGGCCTAGTCAATCTATTCACAAGACCAAGAAGATTCGGAAAATCCTTAAATATGAGTATGTTAAAATATTTCTTTGAAATAGGAAATGATCAGGCAATTTTTGAAGGCCTTGAAATTTCAAAGGACAAAGAATTATGCGATCAATATCAGGGAAAATTTCCAGTAATCTCAGTTTCATTAAAAGGAGCGAAAGCAGGAAATTATGAAGATGCAAAAAAACTGATGAAATATATCATGGCAGCAGAATCCAGACGATTATACGATCGAATGTCAGAAGATAAGTTAAACGAAAAACAAAAAGAACAGATGAACCCATTAATGTCAGATAACATGAAAGATACAGAGTTAATGACAGCATTGTGGATTTTATCTTCTATTTTAAAAGAATATTATGGGAAAAAAGTTATCATATTGATCGACGAATATGATGTCCCATTAGACAAGGCGTTCGAGAATAACTACTATAATGAAATGATCATCTTACTTCGAAACATGTTAGAACAATCATTAAAAACAAATGATAATCTATACATGGCCGTATTAACAGGCTGCTTAAGAATTGCCAGAGAAAGCATCTTTACAGGACTAAATAACTTCAATATCTTTTCTATCACAGACCAATATTTTGATGAGTACTTTGGATTTACAGACAAAGAAGTAAAAGAAATATTACAATATTACAAAGTACCAGAAGCTTTCGAACAAACAAAGAAATGGTATGACGGCTATCGCTTTGGAAACACAGATATCTACTGTCCATGGGATGTAATCAATCACTGCCGAGCATTAAAAGTAGAACCAGATGCGACACCACAGCCATACTGGATCAATACAAGTGGAAATTATATCGTAAAACGCTTTATAGAGAAAGCAAACCAACAGACAAGAAGAGAAATTGAACAATTAATTGAAGGAAAAGCAATCCAGAAAGAAATCAGGTTAGAACTAACATACAACGAACTAGACAGCACGATCGAGAATCTCTGGAGTGTACTCTTCGCAACAGGCTACCTCACCCAACAGGGAAAACCACAAGGAAGAACCTACTCTCTGATAATCCCAAACGAATCCATCCGACAGATCTTTATCGAACAGATTCAGGAATGGTTCAAAGAAACCATAAGAAAAGACGAAAACCGCTTAAAAGATTTCTGCAAAGCATTTGAAGAAGGAAACGCAGAAGCAATCGAAGAACAATTTAATAACTACCTAATGAAAACCATCAGCATCCGAGACACCTTCACAACCAAAAAAGAAAACTTCTACCATGGAGTCCTCCTAGCTTACTAAGCTACGACCCAGACTGGTACATTACCTCAAACCAAGAAAGCGGAGACGGATACAGCGATATCATGATCGAAGCAGAACAAGCCAGAATCGGAATCATTATAGAAGTAAAATATGCAGAAAACATCAAAACACTAGATAAAGCATGCCAAAAAGCACTAAAACAGATCAAAGAAAAGAATTACGATCAGAAACTAGAAGAAGAAGGCTACGAAACAATATTAAACTACGGAATCGCCTGCTATAAAAACGATGTAAAGTTTTGGTAGACAAATAATATAAAATAGAACCATTATCATTTTTAGAAAAAATTGTAAGTAAAATTTACATGATAATAAATATAGAATATATAGTTATTACCAATAACCTTCAGCGTATATAAGAGATATAAAATAAATAAAAGGTAGCTAAACGATAGAATTTCATAGGATTTTTTACAAAATCGCAGCAAACTTGGTGCGATGTCTGAGCGAAGCGAGTTTCGCAAGGAAAGTTTGCGAACAAGCGTTTTGTAAAAAATCCGTCAATGAAATTCGTGTTTAGCCACCTTTTATTTATTTTATATCTCTTATATACGTCAAAGATTATGACAAACAATTATTTATTCGCCAAATTATTATTCTGATACCGAGAATCAAACGTAACCTCATCATCAAACCACTCAGGTCCTTCATATTCCACAGCAACTTCCTCACTAGGAAATTCCACCTCGGCCATCACAAGCCCTCATATTCTCCATGAAAGACATCTAGTTCGATCACAAATCCATGTTCATCTGGAATCTTATAACGAGTCTTAGAAATTAAAATCCCATCCACCTTTGGAAGTAGATGCTCATAAGCTGCTTTATCAAGTGGAAATTCATGCTCAGTTCTAGCCATCAATCCTTTACTCTTGAAAGTTAAGAAATACTGCTTATTCATTCTGCGGATACGAATCACAGGTTCCATGCAAAGATAGCCCTGTTCGATCTCAGAGTGTGGATAAGAATCCAGATTATCAGGTAAGTTGTGGACGATAAATTTTCTTTCGATTTCCATGGGCATTTCCTCCTTGAAGTGCAGATCCTAAGCCTTTTTAAGGCACATACTTTTTCTTTATTATACCCATCGTCTATGATATAATCAACAAAGATCGAGAAAAAGACAAAGGAGATGAATATAAATGCGTTTAAGAAATGTACCAGGAGCGAGAGAGACGATTATAGAAAATCAGTTTTCCATCCAACAGCCAGAACAGATGAAAGGAAAATGGGCAGAGGTATTCCAAAATGACCATCCGATCCACATCGAAGTAGGAATGGGAAAAGGACAGTTTATCATAGAAATGGCAAGAAGAAATCCAGAAGTAAACTATATTGGAATCGAAAAATATTCAAGTGTCTTAGTAAGAGCTGTAGAGAAATTAGAAGATTTTGAACAGGATAACCTTCGTTTGATCCGTATGGATGCAGAGAATATCGAAGAAGTGTTTGACAAAGATGAAGTAGACAGGATTTATTTAAACTTCTCTGATCCATGGCCAAAAGACCGCCATGCAAAGAGAAGACTAACATCTACAAGATTTTTAGAACGATATGATAATATCCTGACACCAGAAGGAAGAGTTATGTTTAAGACAGATAACAAAGACTTATTTGACTTCTCCTTAGAGCAGGTAGAAGAAGCAGGATGGATTCTGGAAAATCACACATACGATCTTCATCACAGCGAATATAATGAAGGAAATGTCATGACAGAATACGAGGAGAAATTTTCAGCCAAAGGAAATCCAATCTGTCGTTTAGTCGCATATCGTCATGCCAAGTAAAAGGATTGCATAAAATAAACAAAAAGTGGTAATATAATCATGAAACAAGGAAAGTTTCGATGCAAGATCCAGTTGTTTCTGTATTTGCATCCATGCATGAACAGATGGGTCTGTCAATTTTTCAGTCACTAGACGAAGCAAAACGATGTTTAAATAAATAGCAAAGGATAGGTGAATTATTATGGAATATACATTTACAAGTGATAATTTTGAAGAAGAAGTATTAAAAAGTGATGTGCCAGTATTAGTAGATATGTTTGCAACATGGTGCGGACCTTGTAAGATGATGGCACCAGTGGTAGCACAATTAGCTGAAGAATATGAAGGAACTGTAAAAGTCGGAAAACTTGATATCGATCAGAATGTTGATATCGTAGCACAGTACAAGATCATGTCAGTTCCAACATTTTTAGTGATCAAAGATGGAGAGGTTAAGGCAAAACTGATCGGAGCAGTATCCAAAGAAGAATTAGTCGAAGCGATCGATCAGGCAAAGTAGTAAGATGAATATATTAAATATTGAACATATCAGCAAAATTTATGGAGAGAAAGTCATTTTTGATGACGTATCTCTTGGAATCCACAGTGGCGATAAGATCGGTGTGATCGGGGTCAATGGTACAGGAAAGACTACATTATTAAAGATCATTGCCAAGATCAACGAGCCAGACAAAGGCCAGATCATCTGTGGAAATGGGATCCGTGTATCTTATCTTCCACAGAATCCTGAATTTCCTAAGAAACAAAGCATTCTTGAATATGTGATGGATGGGAAAGAACATCAGGACTGGAAGACAGAGAGTGAAGCAAAAACGATCCTTACAAAGCTTGGAATCTATGATTTTGATGAAGGATGCGATCATTTATCTGGAGGCCAGAAGAAGAGAGTTGCACTCGCAAGAACTTTAGTAGATCCAACCGAAGTACTGATCCTTGACGAGCCAACTAACCACTTAGATAACGATATGGTTCTATGGCTGGAAGAATTCTTAAACAGCTTTAGAGGCGTATTGATCATGGTAACCCATGACCGTTATTTCTTAGATCGTGTAACGAATAAGATCGTAGAGATCGAGAAAGGAAAACTTTACGAATACGATACCAACTATTCTGGATTTATAGAGTTAAAAGTCCAGCGCGAAGAGATGGAACTAGCGACAGAATGTAAGCGCCAGAGCTTGCTTCGCGTGGAAATGGAATGGATGAAACAGGGAATCAAAGCGAGAGGAACGAGACAGAGAGCCAGAACGGAACGTTTTGAAGAACTTAAGAATGCCAAAGGTCCATCCATGCAGCAAAATGTTGAGATGGATTCGATCAGCAGCCGTCTTGGAAAGACAACGATCGAGTTAGAACACATTTCCAAAGGATTTGGTGACAAACATCTGATCAATGATTTCTCTTACATCGTATTAAGAGATGACAGGATTGGATTTATCGGACCAAATGGATGTGGAAAATCAACTTTGATGAAGATGATCATGGGAATCTTAAAGCCGGACGTAGGAAACATTACGATCGGTGACACCGTAAAGATCGGGTATTTTGCACAGGAAAATGAAGATATGACAGGAGATATCCGCGTCATTGATTATATCAGAAATGTCGCAGAATACATCCAGACAACGAAAGGGCAGGCAAGTGCATCCCAGATGCTAGACCGTTTCTTGTTCCCGCCAGAACTTCAATACACACCGCTTGATAAACTTCTGGAGGAGAACAGAGACGTCTCTACTTATTAAAAGTATTGATGGAAGCACCAAATGTTCTGATCCTCGATGAGCCGACCAACGACCTTGACATCCAGACATTAACGATCTTAGAAGATTATCTGGATACGTTCGCAGGAATCGTGATCACAGTATCTCATGACCGATATTTTCTTGATCGTATTGTAAACAGGATCTTTGCGTTTGAAGAAGGTGGACATTTAAAACAGTACGAAGGCGGTTATACGGATTATCTGGAGAAAGTAAAGCCAATCGCGAAACAAGAGAAAAGTAAACCAGAGAAAAAAGAAAATAATGGAAAGAAATTCCAGAAAGAACACCAAAAGAAGCTCAAATTTACATACAAAGAACAAAAAGAATTTGAAACGATCGATGATGATATCGCGAAACTGGAGGAAAAAATAGAACAGTTAGATGAAGAGATCATGGAAAATGCAACGAATTCTGGTAAATTAGCAGAGCTTACGCAGCAAAAAGAAGAGACAGAAGAAGCTTTGAATGAAAAAATGGATCGCTGGGTATATTTAAATGATCTGGCAGAACAGATAGCGAATCAATAACGATAAAAGAGGATTGACTCACAAAATATCATATGAGTCAATCCTCTTATTATGTTAAGCTTCTTTTTCTAACTTAATGTTCTTCTTATACAACCGATAATCTACCCAATTTCCGATCAAAAATTGAACAGTAGCAAAAAATGGAACCCCAAGGAACATTCCAAGTGGACCGAAATAAGCACCACCGACAGTGATAGAAAATAAAATCAGTAGTGGACGAACTCCGGTAGATTCTCCAAGAATCTTAGGTCCAAGGATCAGGCCATCAAACTGCTGCAAGACAAAAACCATGATAATAAAGATCAGGCACTTTGTCGGGCTTACGATAAAAAGAATAAAAGCACCGGGAACTGCACCAATGATCGGTCCAAAATAAGGAATCATATTTGTGACACCGATAATAACACTGATCAATACGGTATAAGGAAGTTTTAAAATAGTCATCGCAACAAAAGCCAGTAAACCAATGATCAGAGAATCAATTGATTTTCCGATAATGAAACCAGAAAAAATATTATGACAATCTTTTAAAGTGCGAAGTACACGATAAGAGAAATTCTCATTAAAGATTGCAAGAACCAATCGTTTCCCGGCATTTTTTAAAATAAATTTATCGATCGTCATATAAATAGAAACAATAAATGCGATAAACAGGTTAAATAATCCCTTAGCAAAAGACATGGAAGCCTCATAAAGCATAGGGACAATATTGGTCAGAAGATTGTTGGTCAGTTCAAAAAGCTTTGGTAATGTCTTTGTCTCGATCATATCGGCAATCTGACCAGGAAACATATCTGTGCTGTTCTCACGATAATGTTCAAAGATAGACACGATCGATTTATAAATATCGGGAATCATCAGGGATAGTTCACGAATACTGTCATATAACTGTGGAATGATAAATCGTAGACATACAATGATAAAACCAACCATAACGAGATAGCTGATCAAAATAGAGAGTCCACGCTGTGCATTGGCAGATTTCTTTTTTAAAAGTTTCATGGATACATTTCTTTGAAAGAAAGCTACGACGGGATTTAAAATATAGGCGATCAGAAATCCCATGAAAAATGGAAATAAGATGTCCCATAATTGAGAGATCAGTTTACTTGTATTAGACCATTGTGTTATAAAACGGAAGATCACACACCCGATCAGGATAACAGCAATGGTATAGATAGAAATCGTAAAATACTTTTTATTCGATTCGAATTTGTGGTTGCTTGACATTTGAGACTCCTCTTAGAATGATAGTTAATCAGTAATATCATCTATTATAGACGTTTCCAAGATCAGTTACAAGACAATATAAGATTTAAATAAAAGAAAAACACCATCCCCGGCTACAAGATCAACCAAAAACAGTGCTTTAGTACGCGATGAGGGGTTCGAACCTCGACACCCTGATTAAGAGTCAGGTGCTCTACCAACTGAGCTAATCACGCTTAAATTATGTTGTTTTTACTGCGCTTCCTTAACGCAAGATTTATTATATACGAATGTTTTAAGAAATGCAAGCATTATTTTGATTTTTTATTTACAAAAATTAAAGAAATTTAATAACGGTACAAAAAAAGCCTGAAATATGGTATTCTAGAGAACTGGAAAGGGGATAAAAATTTCATGGATAAAATTGCGATCGCACAGACAACATCTTCCGGAAACTGGAGAGAAAATATAGAGAAAGCACAACAATATATAAAGAAAGCGAAAGAAGAAGAGGCAGTTATGATCATTTTTCCAGAATATTTCATGAATTATTATCCGGATACTGAACACAACTATACAAAAAAAGCACAAAGTCTGCATGGCGAATTTGTACAGGCGATGAAGATGCTTGCAAAAGAGTTTAAGATGTGGATCATTTTTGGGATGAATGAACAGACTGTGGATGAAACAAAGAACTACAATACAATGGTAATCCTGAATGATCGGGGAGAACTTGTGTCTGATTATAAAAAGACTCATTTGTTTAATGCATACAAATGGAAAGAATCAATGAATACGCTTAAGGGGGATTGTTTGTTTACACCGATTAAGACACCTGCAGGTGTGATCGGACTTGGAATCTGTTATGATCTCAGATTTCCGGAACTTGCAAGATATGAAGCATTATCTGGAACTCAGGTCATGTTGTATCCGGCGGCATGGGTTAAGGGTAAAGGAAAATTTATGCAGTGGGAGACACTTCTTCGGGCAAGAGCAATTGAAAATGAGATGTATGTTTTAGGATGTTGTCATTACAGTAAGGAACATTACATGGGAAGAAGTACTGGATTTGCACCAGATGGAACCAGATTGTATTTAGGAGAAGAAAAGGAAGAGCTGCTCTATGCACAGATAGATAAAGAACAGATTCAAAATATAAGAACAGCCAATCCTGTCTTTGAAAACAGGAGAAAAGATCTCTACGATTAAATAAAATAATACAGATCAGGGTAGGAATCAGAAAGAGGTAGTATCATATGGAAGATAGAAGAAGTATAGCAAAGAAGGCAGCAATGGGAGTCGCACTGGTGATCGCAGCTGCGGGAGCTGTATTATTCTATAAGAATAATATTGCGATGAATCCAGGTGACACATTATTAAAATATATGTCATATGCAGAAGATGGAAAGTATGAAAAGATGTACGATCTTTTGAATGAAGAAAGCCAAAAAAGTATTTCAAAAGAAGAATTTATCAAGAGAAATAAAAATATTTATAAGGGAATCGGGGTCCAAACGATTGATGCTGATGTAACTTCAAAGAAGAGATCAACAACCGTGACATATCACGTAAAAATGCAGACAAATGCTGGAATTATTACCTATAATAACCGTACAGATTTTGTCAAAGAAAATCATAGATATCGCATAGATTGGGATGACTCCGTTATTTTTCCGCAATTAGGAGCAGAAGACAAAGTTAGAGTAAAAACTTTATATGCCAAAAGAGGAAGGATCAAAGATGCACAGGGAAATGCACTTGCTGTACAGGGTAAGATCTATTCTGTAGGATTTGTTCCTGGGAAGATGGACGGTAATTCCGTAAAACTTGCGGCAAAGAAATTAGGATTATCCAAAGAAGAGATTCAGAAGAAACTTGATCAAAAATGGGTGACGGATGATTCCTTTGTACCATTGATCAAATTAAAAGAATATTCAAAAGATCTTCTCAATGTGAAAGGGATCATTGTTTCCACAGAAACTGGGAGAATCTATCCACTTGGAGAGGCAGCAGCACATCTTATCGGTTATATGCAAAATGGCGAAGGAAAAGCAGGACTTGAGAAATTATATGATGAGCAGCTTTCTGCACGAATGGCTTAGAGATATACATAGAAGATTCTAATGGACAGAAAAAACAGTCACTGGCGGTCAGATCTCAGACAGATGGAAAGGATTTAACAACAACGATCAACAGTAGTTTGCAAAAGGCTATTTACGAACAGTATAAAAATGATAAAAGTGCTCATGTTGCATTGAATCCTTCAACAGGAGAGGTCAAGGCACTTGTAAGTACTCCGTCTTATGATGCACAGGCATTTATCTTAGGAATGAGCCAGAAGAAATGGAATGTGATCAATAGCGATCAAAGACTGCCAATGCAAAATCGCTTTAAAGCAACATTTGCACCTGGATCATCCATCAAACCGATCATAGCAGCAATCGGACTAAGCCAGAATAAATTTCGTGCAAATGATGACTTTGGAAACAGTGGAAAACGCTGGCAGAAGGATAAAAGCTGGGGTGGTTATTACGTAACAACATTGCACGATTATAATGGGCATAATCTGCAAAATGCAATGATCTATTCTGACAATATTTATTTTGCAAAAGCAGCCCTGAAGATAGGAAAAGATACCTTGAAGGATCAGCTTGACAATTTAGGTTTTGGGGAAAGTCTGAAATTTACATTTGGACTAAATGCTTCATCCTATGGAAGTGAAGGATTTACTTCCGATATTCAGTTAGCTGACAGTGGATATGGACAGGGGAAAATGATGGTAAACCCGGTACATATGGCAGCAATCTACACAGCATTGTCCAATAATGGTAATATGCTGAAACCGTATCTGGTCAAAGAAAACGGATCAAAAAAACAAGTATTAAAGGAAACTATATTTACCAAACAAGCTGTGAATACCGTAAATGAAGCTATGCGACAAGTAATCAGAGATCCTCTGGTACGGGACACGCAGCGAACATAGAAGGGGTAGATCTTCGAGGAAAGACAGGAACTGCAGAGATCAAACAATCACAGACAGACACAAAAGGAACAGAAATCGGCTGGTTTGTGACCATAATGCCAGCAACAAACAATAGGGAAGCATTGGAACTGGTATCCATGGCAGAAAACGTGAAGAAACGAGGCGGAAGTGGATACGTGGTCAATAAAACAAAGAAGATCATGGAAGAATACCTGCAGTAGATCAGCTGCAGGTATCTTCATGATTGATGATTTCAGGCATCGAAATCCTGTTCTAATTACAATCTTTATAAAGTTTATAGATATCTTTATTTTCCAAAGTAAAATGATCTTTGATGCAATGATATAAAGACTCAATATTTTCAGGTGTTTCTTCTAATTCATCAGCAATTTGAATTAAATTCTTGGATTTTTCAATTTTTTTCTTGATTTGTTGTATTAATCGAAAGTAATCTCCCTCAGCAAGTCCTTCAGCAAGTCCCTCAGCGCGTCCTTCAGCAAGTCCCTCAGCGCGTCCTTCAGCAAGTCCCTCAGCACGTGCTTTTCGTTTCTCAAGAATTTTTTCTTCCCATTCCTGCATATATTTCACTCCATCTCTTCGCTGGATTTTACGATATTGACATGTTTTTTTATTTCCTGAAGCGTGGTGTAGAGCAAAAGATATCTTCGGTAGTATGTTCCATATAGTATAAAAGTTCTTTTAATTCGGAACTGATACCTTCGGGATTTTGACCATGAGTATTTAGAAAAATACGTATAGCACCATCGTTTAAAGGTTGACCAGTTTCATTGCAGTTCATTTGAAAAGTATATTGATATAATCCTTCCCCAAAAAGATCAAAAGGTGCAATAATAATAGAATAACAATCTTTCATCTTTGAAAAATCTATCTCTCCCGGGTCCAGAAGTTTCGAATCAATTAATGCCTGATAAAAACGACTTCTGTGAGGAAGATTTTTGGTATTTTCCTTTTGTGCTTCTATATTGTATACAGCATCCGTATCGTCCTCAGCCCATACATCAAGACGCACCTGACGTTTTAAAGGTGATGTACGCTTTTCATGTTCGGATTGCGGATGTCCTTTAATGGATATGTCTTGGCCAAGAATAATAGATAATACGTTTTCAAAAGTTTCTGCATCTTCCATAACTTCAGCAAATAAAAAACGATCAAGTAAAGTTAAATCCTGTAGCGATTTTTTAGTTTGACTCATAAGTTTCTCCTTTCATTTTATATTGAAATGTAGTTTATAGCAATAATTAACAGTTAAGAAAAGTATAATGAGAGTATCAAAAGTATTTTAATAAGAATAAGAGAAAGAAGATTTTAAAATAAAATGTAAAATATTTACATGGAATATATTAACAAAAATAATTATAAATGTCAATTAGATTCACGAGCATGATGAGAATGGTTTTTGATATCTTAGAATTATAAAATAAAATTTATAATTTCTTTACAACCAATTCATTGCTATTCTGCATAGGTTTGCGTATAATTACCATTATACTTAAATGTGATATCCATAATAGAACAGATATCAAAGAAGGAGAAGTCTATGAGAGATAAATTCAACCAATTCATGCAGGCAGATACGGAAATGACGATCTGAACCGCTTTTTAATGAAGATTATTTTAGCAGCATTTGTACTATCACTATTTACAGGAAGAATCGTATTTGGCGGCGTAGTATCACTTAGCCGTATTTTTTATTGGATTGCATTAGCACTTTTGATTTATTGCTATATCCGTATGTTTTCAAGAAACATCTATAAACGAGCCGAAGAAAACAGATGGTTCCTGAATAAAACATCCAATATGCGGGGACTCTGGAGCAATAGAAAATACAAAGCACAGCAGATGAAGAACTACCATATTTACAAATGTCCAGGATGTGGACAGAAGATCAGAATTCCAAGAGGAAAAGGAAAGATAGAAGTTCGTTGTCCAAAGTGTCGTACCACATTCGTAAAGAGGAGCTAAAATGTTTGGGTATATCATTGTCAACAAACCAGAGATGAAATTCCGCGAATTCGATGTCTATCACGGATACTATTGTGGTTTGTGCAGAAAATTAAAAGAACATTATGGAAAGTTTGGTCAGATCACACTTTCCTATGATATGGTCTTTGTATTGATGACCTTAACCAGTCTTTATGAATTAGAAACAACAAAGAGTATGAAGCGATGTGTCACACATCCATTGCAAAAACATGAGGAAAGAGTAAACAATATCACGGATTATGTCGCACACATGAATATTTTGTTAACTTATTACAAATGTAAAGATGATTGGAATGATGACCGCAAATTAGAGAAGTTGGTATTAGAAAAAAATTTATACCATAAAAGTGGGTTTTCCAGAAATTTTTTATAGGGAAAAATGGAATACGATCAATGATATATTAGAAAAGCTGTCAGAAGAAGAGAAAAAAGACAATCAGGATATCGACCAGATGTCAGGGATGTTTGGAAAGGTCATGGCAGAGATCATGTTGTATCAGGATGATGAGTGGAAAGAACTTCTGAATCAATTTGGATTTTTCCTTGGTAAATTCATTTATTTGATGGATGCATATGAAGATATTGAAGATGATCTGAAGAATCACAACTATAATCCACTGAAAAATATATATACAAAACCGGAATTTGAAGATATGATCCATCAGATTCTAACGATGATGATGCAGAGTGTTCGAAAGCTTTTGAACAGCTTCCACTGATCGATGATATAGATATATTGAGAAATGTCTTATATTCCGGAGTATGGTATCGATACGAACAGGTACGAGAGAAACGAGAAAAAGAAAAGGAAGAAAAGAATGTCTGATCCATATGAAATTCTAGGAGTGCAAAGAGGTGCTTCAGAAGAAGAAATAAAAAAAGCATATAAAAGATTAAGCAGAAAATACCATCCAGATGCCAATCTTGATAATCCGAAGGCAGCTGAGGAGAAATTTAAAGAGCTCCAGCAAGCTTATCAACAGGTTATGAGGGAGAAAACAACCGGATACAGCCAAAGTTCTTATGGTGGATACCAGAGTCAGGGGAATCCTTATGGTGGACAAGGGAATCCATATGGAAATCAACAAGGAAATCCGTATGGAGAATGGAATCCATTTGAGGATATTTTTGGACAATTTAGTGGCTATTACACAAATGGTGGAGCTCAGCAAAGACAGAAGACAACGACAGGATATGAGAAGGACACGCATTTAAGAGCAGCAGGTAATTATGTAAGGAATGGTTATTATCAGGAAGCAAGGAATGTTTTAGATGGCATGGAACCAGCCAGAAGAAATGCGAGATGGTACTATTACAGTGCAGCTGCCAATCAAGGCCTTGGAAATAATGTAACTGCTATGGAACATGCAAAACAGGCAGTTTCCATGGAACCTGATAATTATGAATATCAGATGTTATTACAACAGCTGCAAGGAAATGGTTCTTGGTATCAACAAAGACAAAGTACTTATCAGAATCCATATTCCACAGGTGGAGACTGGTGTATGAAGATGTGCATGTTAAATTTGATGTGCAACTGTTGTCTCGGTGGCAGATACTGGTGTTGATCTGTAAAAACAACACTGATTTAGGAGGGAAGACAATGAGCAAAGTAATAGGAATAGATTTGGGAACAACAAATTCTTGTGTAGCAGTGATGGAAGGTGGAGTACCAGTTGTGATCTCAAATGCAGAAGGTGGAAGAACCACGCCATCGATAGTGGCATTTGCGAAAAATGGAGAACGACTGGTTGGAGATCCAGCAAAACGACAGGCGGTAACGAATGTGAGTCGTACAGTTGCATCCGTAAAACGTCAGATGGGAACAGATCGTAAAGTAAAAATTGATGGGAAGAAATATACACCAGAAGAAATTTCAGCGATGATCCTGGCCAAATTAAAAAAGGATGCAGAAAGCTATCTCGGGGAAGAAGTAACGAGAGCCGTGATCACAGTACCAGCTTATTTTAGCGATGCTCAGAGACAGGCTACAAAGAATGCTGGAAAGATTGCGGGATTAAGTGTGGAACGTATCATTAACGAACCGACATCTGCTGCATTGGCGTATGGACTAGACAAATCCGTATCCCAGAAGATCATGGTATATGATCTTGGTGGAGGAACTTTTGACGTTTCGGTGATCGAGATTGGTGATGGAGTTGTCGAAGTACTGGCAACGGCTGGAAATAATCATCTTGGAGGAGATGATTTTGATCAAAGGATCATGAATTATCTGATCGGGGAATTTAAAAAAGCAGAAGGGATCGATCTGTCCAAGGATCAGACAGCTGTTCAGAGAATCAAAGAAGAGGCAGAAAAAGCAAAGAAAGAGTTATCTTCTTCTATGACTGTACAGATTAATCTGCCATTTATCGCAGTAGGGAAAGATGGCCCTAAACATATGGATATCACATTAACCAGATCCAAATTTGAAGAACTGACTTCAGATTTGATCGATCAGACAGCAGGACCAGTTCATCAGGCGTTATCTGATGCAGGAATCAGTACCAGCGAACTTCATATGGTACTGTTAGTCGGCGGTTCTACCAGAATGCCAGCAGTTTCAGAGAAAGTAAGACAGTTAACAGGTAAAGAACCAAGCAAGAATATGAATCCAGATGAATGTGTAGCTCTGGGTGCAGCAATTCAGGGTGGAAAGATCGCAGGAGAAGCAGGGTTAAATGAGATTTTATTAATGGATGTTACACCGTTGTCCTTATCTATTGAGACAGCTGGAGGCGTTGCAACTAGATTGATCGACCGAAATTCTACAATCCCAACAAGATACAGTCAGATTTTTACGACAGCAGCAAATTTCCAGACAACCGTAGAGATCAAGGTTCTGCAAGGGGAACGTGCCATGGCAAGGGACAATCAGGTCCTTGGAACTTTTAAATTAAAAGGGATCAAGAGAGCCATGCGTGGGGTTCCACAGATCGAAGTAACATTTGATATCGATGTCAATGGAATTCTGAATGTGTCTGCCAAAGATCTTGCGACAGGAAAAGAACAGTCCATTACGATCACAGCAAGTTCTAACATGTCAGATAAAGACATAGAACGAGCAATGGAAGATGCTAAGGCATATGAATCCGAAGATCAGGAAAAACGTGATGCGATTGGAAGTTATAATGAGGAGAAAATATGCTTTATAAGGGTGAGGCATATTTAGCCCAGCATAAAAAAGAATTATCCAGAGAACAAAGATCAGAGTTGAAATCAGCAATTAGTGATCTGAAACATTCGATGAAACGGATCAAACCACAAAATATTACAGAAGAACAAGGCAGAGCGATCAAAGAAGCATCGGAACGTGTAAATCAGTTGATACGATAGGAAAGTGTTTGGACCGATTGTATTAATGGATATGAAAATAGAATAAAAGATATAAAAATGGGAAGATTAATGACTATAAAAGCAGAAAATATAGTGATAAATCTTCTCATTTTTTACTATAGACAAATCCATCGTATAGGTGTATGATGCAAATAGTTAGTTAAGACTAACCCAAGGAGGAATCGATGAGATATCAAGTAGAATTAAGTCATGTAAAATGGAAAAAATGTATGCAGATGCAGATGGCGATGCATTGTGCACCTGTGCTTGCAGGGCTAAAGCCATCCAATGCAGTAACTCTCGACTATATTGACTCAAAAGAATTAATTCAGTCACTTGCGGGAAGTGATATCAAGTGTGGACTGATCTATTCAGGAAATGGTAAATGTCTCTGGCTGCTGTATCGTGAACAGCAAGTTAACCAGTATCTGATGGATCCAGAAAACCAAAGATTTTTAAAACACTGCGGCTATTCATCCTTTCAGATTCAAAATATCCTTTATATACTTAAGAATCGTTACAGGCTTTACAAAGCAGGGCAGGCAGATTTTCCACATGAACTTGGCTTGATTCTCGGATATCCATTATGTGATGTGATCGGATTTATCAAAAATAATGGACAAAATTGTTTATATTGCAGCTACTGGAAGGTTTACGACAACCTTTCTCAGACGAAAAAGGTCTTTGAAGTTTACGATAAAGTTCGTTTTCAGATGGTCAAACTTGTGGAATACGGAAAGAGTTTTAAAGAACTCGTCGACATGTACACAAATTATCAGGTACCTAGGTATGCTTAACTAAAAATAAAACACTCAAACAAAAAAGAAAGACAATCATTAGGAGGATAAGTCATGAGCGAAGTAATCGTTGCATTTTGGACAGGAACAGGAAACACAGCAGAGATGGCAGAATATGTTGCAGAGGGAATCAAAGAAGGCGGAGCTGAGGCAAAGGTTGTTTCTGTAGACGATATCAGCGCAGCAGATTTAAAAGATGCAAAAGCATTTGCACTTGGATGCCCATCTATGGGAGTTGAACAGTTAGAAGAATCAACAATGGAACCATTTGTTGAAGAAGTCTGCGGATTCGCTTCAGGAAAAACAATCGGATTATTCGGATCTTACGGATGGGGAGACGGAGAATGGATGAGAAACTGGGTAGAGCAGATGGAAGGAGCAGGAGCAACTGTTGTTGGCGGAGAAGACGCAATCTGTCAGGAAGCTCCAGATGAAGAAGCTCAGGATGAATTAAAAGCCATGGGTAAACAGCTGGCAGCAATCTAATTTATAAATAAAGAATAAGAAAATAAACAGCCGGGCGTATGGATCATATGTCCGGCTGTATTAAAAACAGCAAGACAATATCTAGAAGGAGGGAACACAAAATGAGTATTGTAATTATTGGAGGACATGATCGCATGGTACGTCAGTATGAAACAATCTGTAAGAAGCATAACTGCAAGGCAAAGATATTTACACAGATGCCATCATGTCTGAATAAGAAATTGGTAACCCGGATTTAGTCGTATTATTTACGAACACAGTTTCACACAAAATGGTACGTTGTGCTGTCAGTGAAGCAAAGAATAAAAATATTGAAGTAGTAAGAAGTCACTCAAGCAGTCAGGCTGCATTAACAGAAATTTTAGAGCAACGTTGTGAAATTGCATAAGTAGAAAAACATAAAAACCCCTTGACAGTATTTTGAAGTTAGAATATACTAACAAATTGTAAAAGGAAATTAGTTTACACTAACAAAAGATAGTTACAACAAACAATAATAGAGAAAAAGGGGAAGATATCATGCCTTTGATTATGGTTGGAATTGGAGAAACATGTACAATTCAGAGAATCGGTGGAAGTGAAGAAACAAGAAGATTCTTAGCAAATCTTGGTTTTGTACAGGGAGCAGAAGTAACTGTATTATCAGCAATTGGAGGAAATGTCATTGTGAACATTAAAGACTCCAGAGTTGCAATTAATAAGGATATGGCTAGACATATTATGGTTTAATATGTTTGTTATATTGCGTTTATGGGAATAAATTGCCATGTAGCGGTTTATTTGATAGATGCTTGATAGATTTGAAGACAATGAAATATTGAGAAGAAAGGAGATATGACCATGACTTTAGGAGACGCAGCAGTTGGAAGCACAGTTATAGTTGCAAAGATCGATGGAGACGGTGCTTACAACGTCGTATTATGGATATGGGAATCACAAAAGGAAGCGAAATTTTCATTCGTAAAGTAGCTCCCCTTGGAGATCCTGTTGAAATTACAGTCAGAGGATACGAACTTTCTGTAAGAAAGAATGATGCTCAGTGTGTATTAGTTAAAGAAGCTTAATACATAAGAGTTAGTAGTATCTAATAAAAGTTAGTAATATCTAATATCAAGAAAAGCTATTATTTAAGAGGGAAGCAATTCCCCAGGGAGGTAAAAAAGAAATGGCTATTAATATCGCACTTGCGGGTAACCCGAACTGTGGTAAAACTACCATGTTCAATGCCCTGACAGGAGCTAACCAGTATGTTGGTAACTGGCCAGGTGTTACCGTAGAAAAAAAAAAAAGGTAAATTAAAAGGAAAGAGAAAAGGGGAAGACATCACGATCACTGACCTTCCAGGTATCTATTCTCTTTCACCATATACATTAGAAGAAGTAGTCAGCCGAGACTTCTTACTAAATGAAAATCCAGATGTTATCATCGACTTAGTTGATGCAACTAACATCGAGAGAAACTTATATCTGACAACACAGCTGATTGAAACTGGTGTACCAGTTGTCATCGCTTTAAATATGGCAGATTTATTAGAAAAACGTGGGATTAAAATTGATGTGGAACGTCTTTCTATGTTATTAAACTGTCCAATCGTTGAGACATCCGCATTAAAAGGAAAAGGTCTTGATGAAGTAGTAGAAGAAGCAATCAAAGTTGCGAAGAAGAATACAGTAGATCTGCCAAAAGAGATTTTCTCTAAAGATGTAGAAGCAGCGATCGCTGAAGTTAAAAATGTACTTCCATCATCTATTTCTGAAGATAAGAGAAGATGGTATGCAGTAAAATTCCTGGAAAATGATAGCAAAGTAGCAGAAAGCGTAGTACTTTCAGGAAATGGTGCAAAAGTAGTAGAAGATAACAGAACAAAGATTGAAAAAGCTGAAGACGATGATATGGAAAGCATCGTAACAGATGGACGTTATCAGTTTATTCAGAAGATCGTTTCCACTACAGTGAAGAAGAGCGGAGGAAAATTAACGATTTCTGATAAGATCGACCGTATTGTGACAAACCGTATCTTAGGTATCCCAATCTTTATCGCGATCATGTTTGTTGTATACTATATTTCTGTAACAACGATCGGTACATTAGTAACAGACTGGACAAATGATACATTTGTAGCTGAGATGATCCAGCCAGCCGCTCAAAGCTTCTTAGAAGGAATCGGTGCAAGCGCAGCAATCCAGGATCTGATCGTTAATGGTATCATTGGTGGTTTAGGAGCTGTCCTTGGATTCGTTCCTCAGATGGCAATCTTATTCTTATTCCTGTCTATCTTAGAAGACTGTGGATATATGGTACGTATTGCGTTCGTAATGGACCGTGTATTCCGCCACTTCGGATTATCAGGTAAATCCTTCATTCCATTACTGATTTCTTCAGGATGTGGAATTCCTGGTATCATGGCATCTAAGACGATCGAACAAGACAACGACAGACGACTGACAATTATGACAGCAACATTCATTCCATGTGGAGCGAAACTTCCAGTTATCGCTATGATGGGTGGTGTTATGACAAGTTATGCAACAGGAAGTTATGAAGCAGGTGGATTAATGGCACCATGTATGTACTTCATTGGTATCGTAGCCGTATTAGTTGCAGCAATCATCTTAAAGAAGACAAAACCATTCTCTGGAAAGCCAGCTCCATTCGTAATGGAACTTCCACAGTATCATATCCCATCTGCTAAGACAGTATTACTTCATGTATGGGAAAGATTAAAAGGATTCATCATCAAAGCCGGAACAATCCTGTTCTTAGCTTGTGTTGTTATGTGGTTCTTAAGTGGATATGGATTCGTCAATGGTTCATTCGGAGCTGTTGAAGATCCAGGAAACAGTTTATTAGCAGTTATCGGTGGAGCGATCGCACCAATCTTTGCACCACTTGGATTTGACAACTGGAAAGCTGTTGCAGCTTCTTTATCAGGATTCTCAGCAAAAGAGTCTATCGTATCAACAATGGGTGTACTTGCAAACGTAACTGGAGATGCATCAGAAGATGCTGTCACAGTAGCAGAAGCAGTAAGAACTTGGTTCCCAAGTGCTGTAGCAGCATTTTCATTCTTACTGTTTAATCTGTTAGACTCTCCATGTTTAGCAGCAATCTCTACAATGGCAAAAGAAATGCAGTCTAGAAAATGGTTCTGGTTTGCGATTCTTTTCCAGAATATTTTTGCTTATGTTGTAACACTGATCGTATATCAGATCGGTACATTTGCAACAGGTGGAGCATTTACAGTAGGAACAGCAGTAGGTATCGTATTATTGCTTGTAATGTTATTCCTGCTATTCAGACCAGATCCATACAAAGATCAGAAAGTATATTCAAAGAGATCTGTTCAGGCGTAGTCGAAATGGTATATAATAGAGGGGCTGGATGTGTAAACATCCGGCTTCTTGCTTATCAAATTTCATATAAAAAAGATATGATATAAAGGAGGGACGATTATGAATCCAGTAAGTATTATCATATTGTTATTGATTATCGCATATTGCGCATTTGTTATTTATAAACAGGTGCAGAAGAAGAAACAAGGCGGATGTGGAGGCAACTGTGCAGGCTGCTCAGGATGCAGCAGTTTTCAGGTGAAGGATTCATCAGTCAAGAAAAAAGGAAGGTAATCAGCAATGGGAAATTCAACAGGTTCTATGTTTTATGCATTTGCAATCTTTATTGGATTATATCTTATCGGGGTGATCGGATACCAGCTTTATAAACTGATCCGTAAATTACTAAATAAATAATGTAAAGTAAAAAGAGGTATCATAAAATGGCAGATATTATTATTGTACTTATCCTTATTGTTATCGCAGTTTTTGCGATCAAACAGACAAAGAAACATATGCATGGGGAAAGTCCTTGCTGTGGCGGCGGATCGGGTACTGTAAAGAAAGTAAAAGAAAAACATTTAGATGGTCCTGTGATGGGAACGAAAACAATGAAGATCAAAGGTATGACTTGTGAACACTGTGTCAATAATGTGACAAATGCGATCAATAAAGTTGCAGGAGCTTCAGCAAAAGTATCTTTAAAAGATAAAGAAGCAATTATTTCATATGATCGTGAATTAAGTAATATTGAGCTTAGGAAAGCAGTAGAAGATGCAGGATATGAAGTCATATCACTTTCATAAAGAACGGTGTTTTAGAAGAATTTATCGAAACCATCAGAAAATAAAAAAGCACTTTTAAGATCTGTAATATACAGAAAAAAGTGCTTTTGTTTTAAATTATTTGTCTTGACTGCTGAGAGCTTTAATATGTTCTTCAGAATTTAGATGTTCTTTGATCGCATGAAAACTTTCAGGCTGATCACATGTTCCATACGGCAGGCATCTTCAGCTGCAATCTCTGCAGGAACTCCAAGTTTGATCAGCATGTTAGATAAAACAGTATGGCGCTCAAAAATCGTATCAGCAATCTTATGACCGGCTTCAGTTAAAGAGATGAAACCATCGGAATCAACGGTGATCATATCAGAATTACGAAGATTCTTCATAGCAATACTGACACTTGGTTTAGAAAAATTCAAATAATGAGCAATATCAATGGATCTTACAGACCCTTTGTTTTGTTTTAAAATCAAAATAGCTTCCAAATAATTTTCAGCGGATTCTTGTATTCTCAAAAAGACTCCTCCTTACTAATAATATCTAATCAAAAAGATATGTTTATTTTGGTTTATCATTGTATCATAAACAGTGTGTATTTTCAATGGAAGCACATGAGAAAAAAATACCGTGAAA